>Ga0247611_10002281_pt1 | contig 31407 bp, 30 predicted proteins | sample 177DNAGHGhighgp2_FD_192422 | JGI IMG/M metagenome (GOLD analysis project Ga0247611, IMG submission 192422) | Sheep rumen microbial communities from Palmerston North, Manawatu-Wanganui, New Zealand - 1770 DNA GHGhigh gp2 | ecosystem: Host-associated > Mammals > Digestive system > Stomach > Rumen... | reverse complement strand
TGGTAAAAACTATTATAATGTGTATAGAAAAGCTTTAAAAAGAATAGAGGCAATCGACGATTCTCATTTAAACATACCTCAATTCAGCTCTAGCAGTCACATTTCTAAAGAATTGTTTGGACCAAAAACATTAACGTTTAATCGTAATCACAAATTAAGAAATAGAATTTCCATCGATGACTCTGTTGTTGATCAAAGTAGATTCATATATACACCTAAAGAAATAGGAACATATAGAAGAGCCATAACGCCTATGGAAAAATTTAAAGAATATGGATATTCTGGAAAGGTAGTTCTTTCAGATGCTATTCAAGAAACTACACTACCAGCGAGACTTTTAGCCACTGGTTTAGCTGCTGCTTTACTAGTTGGTGGAACTGCATATGGTGTAGGAAGTAGTTTAAGTTCAAGACTTACTGCTACAGAAGCACATCGACAAGGACTTGAGCTTGATATATCTGGAAAGACACTTGACCATTTGCAATCTATAGAAAATACAATAAGTGAACTTAATAATTCCCCTACTGCTCCAGACGTCAATCAGTTAGCTGAGTTAATTAATAGTTTAGATTTGGCTAATTCAGAAGTAACTCAAGATTTAGCTGCATCTGGATTTGAAAAAGCACATCCGGATTGTGTAGTTACAAATGTTACTACTGCATATAGAGATCTTTCTGCTGGCGAAAGAGACATCGATATTACCATTACATATACTGATAAAAGCGGAGACAGCCATACATTTGAAGTAGGAGAAATAGATTCTGATTTCAATAATAGCTTTAATAGAGAAGATAGATTTTCTACTCGATTTTCAAGTCAAATAAATGACTTAGAAGAACATGGTGCCAATGCTGATCCTTCGGAAAGAGATAAATATGCTAGGGAGCTATTAGAAGATGTTACCAAAACTTTTAATGAAACTAATAGGTTTGCAGCCCTAGAAGCCAAATACGATGATTCTACGTTCTTAGGTGGTTCGAAAATATCTGCTAATAAAAGGGATTCAAAACCTAAAGACTCTAATTCTATTCCAACAGATAAATCTGATGGAGATGAAAAAGACTTATAATCAAACAACATAAAAAAGCTGGAATACATCCAGCTTTTTACTGTTATATATATTTTTTTAAAATAACAACAATATTATCTGACTTAGTTGTTCTCTCAATCCTATCAAAAATATATTTTCCTTTGCCCCTTACCGTGATAATATCTCCTATTTCAAGTTTTTTTGAAGGTTTGTATTCTGTGACATAATTTAGCAGTACTCTTCCTTCCTTTATAATATCATTTACCTTGCCTCTAGATGTCTTTGCAATCTCAGATACAAAATTATCTAATCGTATTGATGAAACTATAATTGACTTTTCTTCAAATTGTTTTTCTTGAACAGTAAGTTCAGAAATATCCGTTATCTCAATTTGTGACTTTTTAAATCTTGTCAGTTCCTTCAATCCATCCACTAAAGTTTTGGCAATTTCAGTAAAGCAGATAACATCTGCGCTTCCACTTGAAACTACAATATCTCCAAATTTTTCTCTTTTTATCCCTAGCTTCATTATCCCACTCAAATAATCTCTATGTTCATAGTTAAGTTCTGGAGGAAGCGTAATTTTTATTACTTTAAAAATATTATTATAGTTTTTCTCGAGCATACTTGAGTTTATTTTTTCAGGATAAAATACTACAACTTTCCTATCTGCTTCTGAAGCAACACCATATAGCGCATAATTTGAAACTCTCTCTTCTTTTAACATTTTTTCTATATGATGAATTTGAGTACTATCTAAAAAGTCACTATAAACTATCTTATTTCTTTTTTTGCAAAAATCATATTTATCTGCAATGCTACCAATTAGGTACCTAAATTCATCATCTTTATGTCTTTCTCTTGCTTTTTCAAACATTCCACTATACTTCCCACATCTAATCCATATTTCTTTTCTATTTCATCCACACTTCCATGTTTAATAAATTCATCTGGATATGCAAATTTAATAAATTCAATATCAATATTGTTTTCAGCAATAATTAACTCGATTTGAGATCCCAATCCATTTATAGCTGTGCCGTCCTCAATTGAAATTGCTCTATTGGATTCTCTAAGAAACTTTATAATAGTCTTTTCATCCAATGGTTTTAAAAAACGCATGTTAACCACACTAGCATATATACCATCCTTTTCAAGTTCATCTGCAATTTTTTCAGCACGTGCAACCATCTTTCCTATTGCAAATATAGTAACATCATTATTTCCCTCACGTAAAATCTCTGCTTTGCCTAGCTCTATTTTATTATGTTTTTCAAAAGCAATCTCTTCTCCGCCTCTAGGATATCTAAGTAGTACTGGTTTTTTTAAATTTATTGAAAACTCTAACATATCTTCAAGTTCTTTAAAATCTTTAGGTGCCATAATATTAAAATTTGGAATAATACTAGTAAAAGCAAGATCAAACATTCCCTGATGAGTTTCACCATCATTTCCAACGACGCCAGCCCTATCTGCACAAACAATTACAGGCAAATCATTTATTGCAACATCATGAATTAATTGATCATATGCTCTTTGAATAAATGATGAATAAATTGGTACAACTGGAATCATTCCCGATTTTGCAAGGCCTGCTGCCATTCCTATTGCATGTTGCTCTGCTATTCCAACATCAAAAAATCTATTTGGATATTCTTTAGCAAATTTGGTTAGACCAGTTCCATCTGTCATTGCTGCAGTTATTGCAACAATTTTATTATTGGTTTTAGCAAGCTCAACTAATTTATTTCCAAAAGTTTTAGAATAATCTATTTTACCCTTTCCAAGTTTTTCACCAGTCTCAATATCAAATTTTGATGTACTATGAAATTTATCTGGATTGTCCTCTGCAGGTTTATATCCTTTTCCTTTTTTGGTTCTCACATGTAAAAGTATTGGTCCTTCTTGCTCTTTGCACAATTCAAGTATTCCTTCTAGTTCCTGTATATTATGACCATCAATCGGTCCTAGATATCTAAATCCAATATCCTCAAAGTACATTTTAGGAATGACTAACTGTTTAATACTTCTTTTTGTACGTTGAACCAACTTAACAATTCTCTTTCCAATAAATGGAATTTTGCCAATAAAATTCTTTCCTCCTGTGTTGATTTTTACATAAAAGGCCTGTGTTCTAAGTTTTGAAAGAACAGTTGCAATTCCACCAACATTTTTTGAGATACTCATCTCGTTGTCATTTAAAACTACAATCATATTAGTATTACTACTTCCAACGTCATTAAGAGCTTCTAAGGCCATCCCACCAGTCAAAGCGCCATCACCTATGACAGCGAGAATTTTTCCATTTTCTCCCTTTATATCCCTAGCTCTTGCCATTCCAAGTGCCACAGATATCGATGTACTACTATGTCCAGTATTAAAACTATCATATATGCTTTCATTTGATTTTGGAAATCCAGCAATTCCGTCTATCTTTCTAAGTGTATCAAATTTATCTTTTCTACCAGTTAGTATTTTATGAACATACGTCTGGTGACCAACATCCCAAATCACTTTATCAATAGGCATGTTAAAAACACTATGTATTGCAATAGTCAACTCCACTATACCTAAATTTGATGCCAAATGTCCTCCCGTATTAGAAACTGTCGAAATAATCTTTTCTCTTATTTCTTTTGCAAGAGTTTCTTTTTCCTCAATTGTAAGTTTTTTTATATCATCTGGATAATTTACATTGTCTAATATCATTCTATCAACTTCCTTTTTATTGTTTATTTTAAGCTCATCTCACAATATTTGCAACGATAAACTTTATTTACTCTGTCGGTGAGTGTAAATATTTGGTCTAAATGTTCTTCAACAGATGTAATACATCTAGGGTTTTTACATATAGCCACATTCACTATTTTGTCTGGCAAAGTAAGTTTTTTCTTTTCTATAATCATATCGTCCTTAACTATATTCACTGTACAATCTGGATCAATGAATCCTAGTTTATCAAGGTCAATTTCTATGCTTTGGTCAATCTTAATTATATCTTTTCTTCCGGTTTTTTTACTTTTTGCATTTGTAATTATAGCTACTTGGCAATTTAAATCATTTAAGCTAAGTTGTTCATATATTGTCATTGCTTTTCCAGCTTGAATATGGTCAATCACATATCCATTTTTTATACTATCAATATTCATTTTTTCCTCCTTATTTTAATCCTAGAAGTTTAAGTATAAGTGCCATTCTAATATATCTTCCATAGCCTGCCTGTTTGAAGTATAAAGCTCTTGGATCGTCGTCTATGTCAGTAGAAATTTCATTAACTCTTGGTAATGGATGCATTACAATTAAATCATTTCTTGCTTTATTAAGTTTTTCTTTATTTAAAATATAATAATCTTTCAGCCTAATGTAATCTGCTTCATTGAAAAATCTTTCTTTTTGTACTCTTGTCATATATAAGATATCAAGTTCTGAAATATGTTCTTCTATATCTTTGGTTTCAATGTACTCTATATTTTCCTTTTCTAAAACATTTTTCTTGATATAATCTGGAATTTTTAATTCGTCAGGAGAAATTAATACAAACTTTACATTTTTATATCTTGACATTGCTGAGATAAGTGAATGTACTGTTCTTCCAAATTTCAGATCTCCGCAAAGTCCAATTGTCAGATTGTCAAATCTACCTTTTTCTTGATTAATGGTAAGTAGGTCTGTTAGTGTCTGGGTTGGATGATTGTGTCCACCATCTCCTGCATTTATAATCGGAACTATTGATTTATTCGATGCTACATATGGTGCTCCTTCCTTAGGATGTCTCATTGCTATAATGTCTGAGTAATATCCTACAACCCTTATTGTATCCGATACGGATTCTCCTTTAGCCGCAGAACTTGAATTAGCCTCCGAAAATCCTAAAACTTTGCCACCAAGTCTAAGCATTGCTGATTCAAAGCTAAGCCTTGTTCTTGTACTAGGCTCAAAAAATAAAGTAGCTAGTATCTTACCATCACATTTATGAGCATAATTCTCTTCATGGTTGATAATATCATTAGCTACCTTAATAAGTTCATCAATTTCTTCAACTGATAAATCCATAATATCAATTAAATGTTTCATCTTTTTCACCTTTCAATCCTTTTCTAGATTTTATTCATTTTACCAAAAATTATTAGTATATGCAACAACTTTACACCTTTATATTAAGATGATATAATTTGAGCATAAATTATTTTGTGAGGTGTACTATGAGTAATAATTCATCTAAAAAGAAGAAAACTGGTGGTTTCTTTTATAGATTTATAACTACCATATTTTTCTTATTACTTATTTTCTTCATTGCTTATTCTATTTATTTCAAAGTTTTTCATGACAAATTAAATATGGACATTAAAAATAAATTAATAACTTCTCTAAAAAGAGAGGCGCATACTTCTGAACCACAGCAAGAAAAAGTTGAGAATAAAGAGCCAGCAGAAATAATTAATAAAGTTTCCATGCTATTTACTGGAGATATAATGTGCCATAATACTCAGTTTAAAGATGCATACTCAAATGGTACATATGATTTCAAATATGTTTTTGATGACATTAAAGATTCATTATCTTCTACTGATATTACAGTAGGTAATCTAGAAACGACCTTTGCTGGTGCAGAAAAAGGCTATAGTGGATATCCACAATTTAATACACCTAGTGAACTTGGTTCCAATCTTAAAGATGTGGGATTTGATATCTTAACTACATCTAATAACCATAGTTTAGATACTGGATATACTGGTTTAGAGAAAACACTTAACACTTTAGATGAACTTTCAATACGACATACTGGAACATCTCGCTCAGAAGAAGAACAAAACACTGTTTTATTTTATGAAACCAATGGTATGAAAATTGCATTCATCGCAGCAACATATGGAACAAATGGGATCCCCGTTCCCTCAAGCAAACCATACTGTATAAATCTTATTAGCAAAGAATTTCTTTTATCTCAAATTCAAAAAGCTCAAGCAGGTAATCCTGATGCTATCATTGCTTGCATGCATTGGGGAGAAGAATATAATACAAAATATACAACTAGCCAAACTGAAATGGCAGATTTCCTTTTTGAAAATGGTGTAGATATCATAATTGGAAACCATCCACATGTTCTTGAACCGATGGAAACACGTGATATTACAACTAAAGATGGTAAAAATAAAAAAGTCTTTTTAGTATACTCTCTTGGTAACTTCATGTCGGGTCAAACTCAAAAAAATACAAGGACTTCTATTCTACTTAATTTAGAAATATCAAAAAGCAATAAAAATGAATTTATAAATATAGACAACATTAGTTATATCCCAATATATACACACTCAAATAACTTTAAAAATTATAAAATACTAGATATTAACAAAGCTATAAGCGAATACCAAAATGGTAATAAATATATTTCAGCAGATACATACAGTACTTTGACTAGTGAAATTCAAAGGTTAAATGAAATGTATAAAAACATGAATTCGGGGGAAGAAAAATGAAATTAATTGAGATGAAATGTAAAAATTGTGGTTCTACATTAAAAGTTGAAGAAAATGCCCAAAGTATAACATGTGAATACTGCCACTCTACTTTTATGATTGATGATGAAGGGAAAGAAGCATTTGAAAAAATAGCAGATACAATAGAAAGTACCCATAAATCACAAAATAAGATAGCAATTATTAGTTCTTTAATTGCTGTTGTATTTATTGTTGTATTTATGTGTTTCGTCTTTCATTTTGGACTTAAGTTCATGTTTAACAATACCTTCGAGCGTCATAGCGGTTCAAAGGCAAAATTATTTGTTGAAAGTTTAATCGATGATGCAGTTACAAACAACAAAAAGAAAGGTAAGCATATGCTTACCGTCAAATTTAATGATATATGCACCACCGATCCAGACGAAATTGTAGAAATTAAACATTCTTTAAAAAACAGTTTTGACTATGAAGTCTCATTAGATTATGATGATAAAGGATATGTTAGTGAAATTACAATAACTGAAATTGGAAGTTCATTTACTATTCCTGATGGATTTGAATTCTATATGCCAGATGATTTCTAAAAAATATATTAAATACGATAGAACTAAAAAAAGACCTTACGGTCTTTTTTTGTTATTCATATCTTAATGCATCAATTGGATTCATCTTAGCAGCCTTATTAGCTGGATAATATCCAAAAAATACCCCTATGGCCATTGAAAATAATAATGATATCAATATTGATCTTATAGAAGGACTCGCAGGAGCACCAAGTGCATTAGCAGCTATCATTCCACCTGTCACTCCAACAGCTATGCCTATTGCCCCGCCTATCAAACATATTATCATCGCTTCGACTATAAACTGCGCTCTAATAGATGAGTTCTTTGCACCAAGTGCTTTTCTTGTACCAATTTCTCTTGTTCTTTCAGTAATAGATACAAGCATTATATTCATTACACCAATACCGCCAACCACGAGTGCAATTCCAGCAACAATTGAAATTGCGAGTGTAACTGTTGACATAGTGCTTGTAAGCATTGAAATCATACTTCCAAGAGTAAACGCTCTAACTTCAAAATTTATATTTGATTTATAGTACTGGTTGAAAAATGTGGATACTTTTGAACACAAGTTATCCGAGTCAACCCCCACTTTTGAAACTACTTGTATATATGGATATACATAATCTTGATGAAATAAATCCAATCCTGTTTTCAATGGAATAATCATTGACGTTGGAATTAAATCCTCACTCATCATGGCCGCCATACCAGATGTATTTTGATACTCATATATTCCAACAATTGTAAATGGCACAGATAAATCACCTAGCTCCATTATTATTTCGCTTCCAAGTGCCTTTCTATTGTCTCCATCAAATAATTTGTTTACAACCTTATCTGAAACTATAGTTACTCTTCTACGTTCATTATAATCCTCAGCCGAAAACATTGAACCTGCCAGTAATTCTATTTTGTTTGAGAAAAAAGCCCCAACATTATTAGCAACAAGGCTTATCTTTGCCTCTCTATCATTATATTTGGCGCTTCCAGATCCTGCTTCATAAGCAACACTTACAGCATATATTTCATCTTTGAATTTTTCACATAAAGAACGAACCATTTCTTCTGAAATCATATCATTCGAAGTCATTTCTTCGCTTTTTTCAAGAGTCCCATACCTAACACCATCTACCAATTTGCTAATTTCTTCTTGACTGCCTTTGGGTTGAACTACAACATAAACATCATTTGCACCAAGTTCTTGCATATTCTGCGAAACAGTAAGTGTAAGTGAATCTCCGACAGTCATAATGGCAATAACAGAACCAATACCTATTATAATTCCAAGCATCGTAAGAAGTGCTCTCATTTTATTTGAAAGTAGACCAGTTACGGCTAATATTATATTCTCTATAAGTAGCATTATTCTTGGCCCCCTTCCTCAGTATGCTCATTATTTTGCTCATTATTATCAAATTTATTAATTTTACTTGTAAGCTCGTTAATATTATTTTTTATTTTTTCAACTCTTTCCTCTATTTGTTTTTTGGTTTCTTCATCTATCCTGTCACTATTTGATGCTAGATTTGCTTCTATGATATTTAGCTTTTCATCAATATTTTTATTAAGTTCCTCAATAGAATTTTCTTTAATTTCTTTTATTTCTTGAACAATACTTTCGGCAGTTTCTACTTTGGAATCATTCTCATCTGCTGTTGACTTCTCATCTTGTTCTTTTCGATTTTTAGCTATATTAGCTTCTTTAAATTCTCTATTATCAACTATTTTAGTAATTAGGCCATCCCTAATTGATACAATCCTATCCGTCTCACTTGCAAGTTCACTCGAATGCGTTATTAAAATAATAGTTTTCTTTTCCTGCTTATTTAATTTGTGGAAAAGGTCCATAACCAGTCTTCCCGTTTTGGAATCTAGTGCGCCTGTAGGCTCATCAGCTAGAATTATTGCCGGATTGTTTGCCATAGCTCTTGCTATTGCAACCCTTTGCTTCTGTCCACCTGATAGTTCTTCCGGCAGATGCTTCGCTCTATCACTCATCTCAACTAAATCCAGTAAGTATCTAGCTCTCTCAATTCTTTCTTTTCTATTCATCCCACCATACAACATCGGCAATTCTATATTTTTGATTGCATTTGTTTTAGGAATAAGATTATATGTTTGAAATACAAAACCAATTTTTTGATTTCTAATTTCTGATAATTCAGAATCGTTTGAATTGGCAACATCTATTCCATCTATAATATAACTACCTGAAGTCGGCCTATCTAGAACACCTATCATATTCATTAAAGTTGACTTACCAGACCCTGATGGTCCGACAATCGAAATAAACTCGCCTTCTTCTACTTCAAGTGAAATACCATGAAGAATTTCCAGCTCATTTGGTTCTCCAATATAAAATTTTTTTACTATATTACTTAGTTTTATTATTGAACTCAATTCTTTACCTTTCTACATAACCAATTTCAATATCAGTCCCTACATTCCGGCACTTGGTCCCATCATTTCGATTAAATTTTCAAGCGAATTTGTTGCTTCTATCTCAGGAACAATAACCTTCATTCCATCTTTTAGTTCATCAGAAATTATCTCTGTATAATATGTTCCCTCAATCCCTTTTTTTACTGTAAGCTCATGTTTTTCTGTACCTTCATCATTATCCGCTACTTCTATATAAAAAGTATCATCATCTTTTTTCTGAACACATTCATATGGTACTGTCCAAACATTTTCTTTCATTTCTGTAATAATACTTAATTTGGCATTCATTCCGATTCTAAGTCTATCACTTGTTTTAGTTAAACCGATTTTAACTTTGTAAGTAGCAGTGTTTGATGCTGAAGTAGCTCCCACACCTCCCATTGCACTAGAACTTTCCAACATTCTAGAAGATACTGGAGAAATATATGTCACAATTCCTTCGAGTTCTTCATCTCTTGTCGCATCAGTTTTTATCATAACTTTCATTCCAGTTTTTATGTCTGGTATATCATATTCACTAATCTCCGCTTCTATCACGAAATCGTTACATCCATCCAAAACTGCGATAGCTGTCCCTGAATATATATCTCCCGGTTTAAAATTCACCTTTGTAATTGTACCACTAACATCAGCTCTTAATACTCCATTTTCTAATTGGCTTTTAATAGTATCTATTTGACTTTGGCCAGATACTTTAGCCGACTCTCTAGTTAGTTCAGAGTTAAGTAGTGCATCATGTGAATTAGCAATTAAAGAATCTGTAGATTGAGATGTTGACTCTAATCCTTTTACTGCCTTATTATACACATCAAGAAGTTTTGAACTAGTTTGTTCCATAGCTATTCTTTGCTCTCTAATTTCAGCAAGAGCTTTTTGTGCCTCATCATATGATTTTTTTGCGGTATCATATGTGCCTTTAGCTGCAGCAACTTTAGCTGTCAATTCAGCAATCTTAGTTTGAGTTGCTTGATCTACTGATGTACTTTGTCCTACACTGGAATTTGTGGTATTACTTGAATCAGTACCGGTACTGTTTGAAGTGTTTCCATTAGTTGCAGGCACTATGGTAGCTGATTGTTTTAATTTCGTAAGTTCCATATTTAAATTATTATAAGCTATCTCAAGAGTTGGAATATTAGCTGCCAAATTATTCACTGTGTTCTCTGTGTTTTGCTCTGCTGCCCTAAGCGCATTTAATTGGTCTGTTGATTCGTCGAAAGCTTTTTTTGCTGAATCAACATCCATCTGAGTTATGGCCATTTGAGTGTTCTTACCATTAATCGCCTCATTGTATGACCTTGCTGCACCGTTAACTCCAATAGTTGCTTGAGCAGTTGCAATATCTGTACTTTTGATTGCCGTATTTAGATTTTTTTGTAAATCCTTTGTGTCAAAAGTACAAATCACATCTCCAACATTAACATAATCACCCTCTTTAACATTAACGGTTAAAAATTTTGAACCTGTAAGTGTTGAAATAAAGTCTTTTGAAGTGTTAGTGTTAATAACACCAGTATCACTTATACTACTAGCAATACTTCTCTTTTCTATTCCTACTACCTCTATTTTTTTATTATTATCATCTTTTGGCTTAAAATGATTGTAGACATTAGATGCTACAACAAATCCAATTATAACCAAGAATATAATCTTCTTTTTAGTAAAAAATTTCTTCTTTTTCATTTTATATATGTACTCTCCTTAAAAGATTTTGAATCCCTTATTTAACGCAAATTTTACCCTTATATGTTATATCAAAATCGTCATTTTGTCAACATAAAAAATGCTTGTAAATGTTTATTTTTCAACACTTTTGAAATGTTACAAATATTATAAAAATATATCATTTTTTTTAATATTTTTTTTCATTTTTTTATTTATTTTTTTTTATTTATGATATAATGAAGTGGTAATTTTAGAATAAAATGACGTGGGGGGTTAAAATGACTCAATTACCTAATTTAAAGTTCGATAAAAATAGGAAATTTCTTACTGAACAATTAGAAATTCAAAAAGCAAAAGTTAATAATATAACTGATATTATTTCAAATATAAAATCAATTAGTCAGTCAAAAACATGTAATGTTTATTATCTAAATGACTTACTAGATACTGGTAATGGGCTAATTGCTGAAATAAATGCTAATATTGTATCTATTGAAGCACTTTTTGCGTGCTTAGAAGAAATCACTACAGCGCTTAGCACTATTCTTTCGCCAGAAAATCAAAAGGGAAAAACTAAGAGTTACTATATAGATTCATTTACAAAACTTGAAAAAGGAGTTACTGACTATTCTAAAAATTTCAATAAAATAATGAAAAAGCTAGAGAATGATAATACAACATATGACACTTTCATTGCGTCTTGTAACCTAAACTCTTCAAGTGACTCGTTTTCAAGTAATCCTGATCAAATACGTCAAATACTTGAGAAAAATCTTGTAGAGCAAGAAAATACATTTGCTAGTATTGCAGATTCTTATAAAGTCGAAAATGACATTGACGTTGGTAATGTTGAAGATGATACAAATGATGAAGAAATTGAAGATGAACAAAATGAAGATATCAATACCATAGATGCTGAAACTAACAATGATGTTGCTGTGCCTGTTTTAGAGGATACTTTAAACAATACTGCAGACACTATAGATGAATTAGCTACTGAAAATACTGTCGATGATACTGCCGAAGTTGTTACTGATTCTAATGTTGATGATGTCGCAAATACTGAAATAACAACTACTACAACTGAACCTATTGCTGAACAAGAAGAAAATCCAGTTGCTACAAATATTAATGAAATAGCTGAAGAAAATAATGATGAGCAAACTAACACCATTAATTCTCAAGACGCGGCTGACAACTCTCCAAGCGTTTCTGGTGATATTACAGCTGATGATTTGGATCTTTTAACTGATGAAGATATTTTAGACGATGTTGAAATTGATATGATTGAAAATGATGATGATACGTCTGTTTTAAATAAAGGAAATGATTCTTCTGATAACATTGAGTCTGATGCTAATTCTATGGACGTATCTCTTGAAGACTTTGAAATTACTGAAAGTGAAACTCATGAAATTTCACTTGAAGCAACTGATGATATTCCACAAATAGAACCTGCAATGCAAGTTGATACTTCAGTTAATGCTCCAGCAATCGAATCATTTATTGACGAGAATATGGAATTACCTGATATCCAAATTAAAGATGAAGACTATACAGATAGTGATATTGCTGAGGATACAAATAGCATTGAATCTATTTCTCTATCTGATGATTTGCAAGAAATTATCGATGATGTAAATAATTCAAATGACACTGAAACAGAAACAATAAATGCAATTTCAGAGGGATTCGAGGGGTTAATTAATGCATCAACTAGTTATACTATAGATGCTCTTAAAAAATCTAATAGAGATTTTTATGATAATCTTCGTAATCTATCTTTTGAATATGACGATTTTTCAACGCCAATCTCACAACTTGAAAAAAAATCAAAAACAGTTCCTGCTGTTAGTAGCAACTATCAAGTTAAAGATATTGATACTGCAAAAAATAAAGAAGTAACTCCAAACGAAATTAAAACAGAAATCAAAGAAAGGCCAAAAACAGAACAAAAATCTATTTTAGACAATGTTATTTCTAATAGAGTCGTATCTAATATAACTAATGAAGAAACACCTGAAGTAGAAATCAATGCGATAAATAATAGCACTGATACAATAATACTTGATACTTCTGATATCAGAAAATTCACTAATGTTTTGAATACACCAAACAATTCCACTGATTTAGATGATGAAGAAATTGATGAAGATATGGACAGTTCTTCTATTATAGATAATGAAGATGATAATAAAGCTGATGAAGAATCATTATTTAATATTCAAGATGAATTGATTTCAAATTTAGATGAAGTTGAAATTCTTGCTGATGCTCTTAATAGTTCAGAAAATATCACAATCACTATGCAAGATAAAGATTCTGATGAAGAAGCTGTAGTAAAAGGGTCTACAGATAACACAGTAACTCCAAGAATGACATCATTATCAAAAGATAAGATTGAAAAAATAATTAAAGCCGAAGCTGACAACGAAACATTAATTATTTCAGAAAAGAACAATAAAATATATCTACCATATAAGATGAGTGAAATTAAAAATTATATGCATAGCTACCCTGACTCATATAAAGATGCTTCAGATGTCGTAAAGCAAGAGTTTATTCTTGACTTGAGTGAATTTATGCAACATCCTTCAAAGACAAGATTTCAAGAGACATATACATTAATCAGAAATCGTGATGGAAAGTCTGTTGCTTCAGCTGTGTTATATGGTCTAAAACTTGTTAAAAAATCAAACCTAAGCCCTGCTGTTATCGCAGCATGTAAACATAAAGATGAATTGGATAGATACCTAAATTGCCTTAAAGAAAATAAATTAGATGAATTTAAAGCATTTAACATTATGTATGAAATTAATCCGCATAAGACATAAAAATAACTGCCTTTCGGCAGTTATTTTTTTATTCATCTTTTTTATCACTATTAGATTTTATTTCTAAAAGCTTTTCTTTTAATTCTTGTTCGATACTAACAAGTGTCTTTTCAGCTTCCTCTCTCTTTGCTCTTCCCTCTTCATGTATCTCTAGAACTTTATCCAAAGTTTCGATAATATCTTTATTGGTTTTTTGCAATGTCTCAACATTCACTATAGCTTTTTCAGACTCTTCTGCAATCTCTATCGTACCTTGCTTTAGCATTTCACTATTCTTCTTTAACATATCGTTAGTTGCCTGAGTAACTGATTTTTGAGCTTCCAATGCTGCTTTTGAATTAGTAAGTCCCAATGCAATAACAATTTGATTTTTCCATAATGGAATTGTATTTATTAATGAACTTTGAATCTTTTCAACTAATTCGCTATCATTGTTTTGGATTAACCTAATTTGTGGAGCCATTTGAATAGAAATAATTCTTGTAGTTTTTAAATCATAAAGCTTTTTCTCAAATCTATTAATAGTGTTTATCATATCATTTGCTTTTTGAGCATCAACTTGTTCACCAGTTTCTTTTGCTTTTGCTTGTAATTCAGGTAAAACCACTTCTTTAAGTTCTTTTAATTTTTTCTCACCGGCAATAATATATAATGAAATCTCATTGAAGTAGTCTAGATTTTTTTCATACATTGTGTCAAAAATTGTAATATCTTTTAACATTTTTATTTTGTGAGTTTCTAATTGTTTCTCTATTTTGTCTATATTGTTTTCTACTTCGTCATATTTTGCAATGATTTTTTGAATCTGCTTTTTAGCATTGAAAAACATTCCTTGAAGTCCCTTTGGATTCATTGTACTTGGTACACCTGCATCAAAATCTTTTACTTCAACTACTAAACTAGATAATAAGTCTCCAACCTCACCTGCATTTTTTGTTTTTACAGAATCTAGAATACTATCTGAAAACTCAGATATTTTGTTTTGTGCAGAAGCTCCAAATTGCAACACTTGTGCAGAATCAGTAACATCTATTTTATTACAAAACTCATCTATTGCTTTTTTCTCAGCTTCTGATAGTAGGTCATAATTTAATGAATTTTCTATCTTTTCCTCTGTTACTTTTTCTCCTTTGATAATATCTTCTTCAAGTTTGTCGGTAACTTCCTTTGGTGCTACCTTGATTTCAAGCATTTCTTCTTTTTGTTCACTCATTTTTAATCCTCCTTAATAATTATTATTTCAAATACTCTATAAGCCTATCATATATATTCATCTTCAATCCTGTAACAGTTTTTGTTATTGATTGAGGAATTCCATTTATTCCAAGTGCAGTTACATCATAAGTTCCGCCAGTAACACCAGTTCTAAATCCATATTCCTCCCATGCTATTTGTCCTATTTCTGGATCATCATATATTTTTAAATACTCATTTCCTGCATCAGTAAATGTTGCTATGCAGTGTGAATTCCATATCGTTGGTGTTGGATATAGTATTCTAATATGATCTTTAACTTGTTCAAAACCGCTTGGATTTGAAGTTGCAAACTCAACAATTGATTTTTCATAATCAACTATCATAGGTTGTCCACCCATTCCAGTTTTTAAATAACTATCAAACAAATCGGCCGGTGTATTATTCATATAACCTGATTTTTCATAGAATTCTTTAAGTTTTGGCAAATTAGCTTCTATATTATCTTCAGTAACTTGTCCACCACTCATTATAGAAAGAAGCAATCCATAATATGTTGCCCCAGGAGATGATGTAACGGGGTCAGTAGAACGGATATTTATATTTCCATACAAATCCAATCCTATTTCAGACCATTTTTTACCTTCTAGTATATAGTTTAATAGTTTGTCCATATCAGAAATATAATATGTACCATCGCTTTGAGTTACTATATTTTCTTTCATTAGAGCATCAACTACAGTATCCCAACTATAAATTACTATTGGAGTATTTAATATCAATCCACCATCTTGAACATGGTATCTTTCTGCTTCTCCCTTTGATTTATCTGGAGAAAGCTTATAATAATCATAATATCTTTGATCCGAACAAAACATTAAATCATATTTTGTTCCATCCTCTCTAACTAATGGGTTAACTATTAGCTTTCCATTACTCCAACTATCGTAGATCGGATTAATACCATACTTATTTCTCATTATGCTTAATACTTTATCATTTGCCAGAAAACCCTCTTTTCCACCACCAGTTGCAACTTTAACTTGAGTTAAATTGCTATAATCTTCTCCATTAGATGAAACAGTGTTTCCCTGGTTTGTGTCATCGTTTGATGGTATTAAAGTCTTTATTCCAACCATAAGAACAATCAACAAAACAAGTATTATGATTCCTATAATCTTTTTGTTCATTTTCTTCCTCCTATTTTTTTATTTTAATATTATCAAATCCTTCAGAATTTAACATTTTTTCAAACACCTTAATTTCAGCTTCCGTATCTATAATTTCGCTTTCGTATAAACGTGACAAATCTGTCTTAAAAGAATCTTTTATTTTTGCTATGATGCTTTTGGTATTTTTCATCATGTTCTTACTTTCTTCAGTATCAAGGCCTTGATTTTCTATTTCATCATATTGATTTAATATTTTAAGTGTAACCGGTAAATAATAGTTAAAAAATGTATTCAACTTATCTTCTTTTGCCGGAGCTTTTTCAACGGCCTCAACAATCTTTACCGCTGTAGTTCTTAATTCATTAATATCATTAACCAATTCCTTATCTTCTATTTTACTCATCACACCATAAATCTGATTAATTTGATTTTTAGCTCTTCTTGTCTTTTCATTCAATGTTTCATTTTCATTAACAACTAACTCAACATTTTTGTTATCTGAGAATAGAAGATTTCCTGCGCCAAAGGCAACTGCAGCTATACCAATAGATGGTAAAACAGGCACACTTAATAATAAATATGGTACAGCAAAAAATGTCCCACCTATAATTGCAGATATAATTGGTCCTTTACTATCGCTCTTTTTCATATTTTAGTTATATCCTCTCACTTCTTTAAATGCTTCAAGTAAATTCGTTCTTCCATCAAATACCTTTGCATTTGTAAGTTCTGCAATATCCTCTAACTGTGTTTTATCAGCATCTCCAAACATAATTGAATATATTGGAATTTCTTCTGACAGCCAATCATAACGTCTCTCCAAATTGCCATAACTTCCCATATTCGATTGTCCATCTGTCATCAATACGACAGATTTGTTGTAGGTATTTATATCATCATTCTCTATTTGATCTATTGCAACAATTGCAGCATCATAGATGTTGGTTCCACCATCTGGAGAAAGCTTGTGTATGTTTGTTAAAAGGTCTTTCGTTTCAGAACCAGTATTAGTACTCCATGTCTCCATGACATACGAACTAAATGGTATAACTGTAATCTTATCTTTATATGTAAACTGAAGTAAGTCATTTTGTGCTTCATCTTCATTTAAAATATAGTCCATTGCTTCAACAAGTTGTTTATTTCCTTGTCCATACATACTTCCCGAATAATCTAAACAAAATGCAATGCTAACGGGTTTCCTAAATTCTGACTGATACATAGATAGTGCATCTTTTATTATCTCAGTACTTGGAAATTTAAGTGGAACAATGTATTTGGTAGTATTAATTCCCCAATTTGGATTAAATACAGTCTTATCAACATTTGAATTAATACCCCCATACCAAGTTCTACGTCCAGTTTGCGCAAGATACTTTTGACCCTCACTGCTTAATATATAATTTCTAATCTTTAAAAACTCATCTTTCTTTGTTTCAACACCGTTATCTATAAAGGCAAATGGTGAATCTGAAATAGAAACTCCATCTACAGGATAAAGAGCATATAAAACTTCTTCTCCTTTTTCTTCAAGTAATTTATTTAATGATATAATTGAAGATTCATATGTAATAACTGAATCATATGAACCATTTAAAAACATCTCCTCTAAAAACTCATCGCTACCAGAAGACCTTGCAAGTCCAGAAAATAGTGTTATCATATCATCCTTAAGTGCTTGATTTTCAAGATTTTCTTTTTTTAGGACTTCTGGATTTCCAGCAAGAGTACTTAATAGTCCTAAATATGCAGTAGCTCCAGTATTTGTTTGTGTAGGATTTGACATACTAAACTTTAACTTACCATCACGTATAGCACTCACTATATCTTTGGTATAAATATCTTTACCGACGAATCCCAATTCTTCAGCTTTTGATTTTTTTATTGCAAAAATTACAGGATTAATGCTTGTAGATTTTGCTTCTGAAGTTTTCACTTTGCTAGAATCTAGCATATAAAGCCATATCGAGTTTGAGGTCCAAACAGCATCGTATTTTTCACCGCTATTTAATTTATCCATAATATCAATCGTTCCAGAATACTCGATTTTAACATCTATACCCTCAGACTTAGCATAATTAATTATATAGTCTTCTAAATCTTTATTTTCAGTGCTAGAAATAATGTTAAATGCAGTTTCATCATATTCACTATTTTCATTTTCGAAAAGTGAGCTAATGTTTCCGGCATTATTTCTCATTTCTTCAACACATCCTGAAATTGTAAGTGAAATAAAAATTATCACCAACGCCAAAATAATAATTGGTATCTTATTATTTTCATTAGAACCTTTCAATTCATTAATCCTCCATTACTTTTTTACTATATAATTTTATTCTATTTTATAAAAAAAGTAAAGAAAAAACGTATAGATAAACTATACGTTTTATATGTACTATTTTTTTCTTCTTTTTGGCTTGAATCTAGGTGTTTCAACATCTTCATTATTTTTCTTTACATAAGAATTTAAGACGGCTGTAATTAAAATGGAAACCCCACCACAAATCATAAGGAAAGTTGAATAATCTTCAATCATATTCATTAATTCATTACACACATTAACAAATAAATTTGTAACTGACTTGCTATAAATCAAAAGTCCATCAAATTTAATATTTTTATTTATGAAATAATCAGCTACCTTAAATAATCCACCACATGAAAGCATAGAAATTCCACAATAATTAATAGCATCAAGTAAGTTCTTTCTATTAACAATAACTAATAGTAAAACAATGATTATACATCCTGTAATCGGTATACTCCTTGCCTTTCTCATCACTTTACTTGCAGTAGTAACCATATCTTTTGCAATAGAATAAAGTGATTCTGATACTACAATCTTTTTTCTATATTCATTTGATATAAGCGCTTCATAACTTTCTATATTAGATTGCCCTTGCTCATTAAGTTTTATATTGTTTGCATTTAAATAAGCTTCTATCTTTGCATCTAAATTTTGTTTAATCAACCCTTCACTCGTATTCAATTCCTTGTTTTCAAATACGTAAGCTATTATTGAATCAATGTCATTTCTTAAAATATCATCATTAAAAATATCTTTAACAACATCTTCTGGCAATCCAGATTGGTATACATAGTTTTCGAATCCATCATTTATTTCTTTGGTAAGTTGACTGTAAAAACCAGTATCATCAATTTTTGCTATAAAATATTCTTTGTTCAAGAGTTTATTATTTATAATACTTTGAGCAATGCAAATTGTTATAAAAACCATTAGCAAGAAAGACATAATGATATTAATGATAAATTTTATTATCTTCATACTTATTCTCCTATTGGCATCATTTTCTAACACGGTCTGCATACACAACATATCTTTCAGAGGCATGTCCTATGTTGTTAATCGGCCAACATGTGTATAACATAAGAACCTCGGCTGTATCTACTATAGGTACAGCGTCTGTCGCTGTTTCCTTAACAATTTTTTGTTCTTTAATTTCATATTCAAACTTTCCATAGTTGGTCTCTAGTACTATGATATCACCAATTTTAGTTTCAGGAAGCCTAGCAAGGAATTTTTTAAAATTATGTCCTGCCATAACAATACTTCCACCTTGCCCTGGAAAATAAGATCTATCATCGTGAGCAATTCCTTTTTTTAGAATATCATAACTCGCGCCAAAAAGAACTGGAAGCTCTAAATCGATGCTTTCAATTTTCATTTTGGCATATTCTGTACCTACTGTTGGATAGTTCACAAGAACGTCTCCGTCAAATATTGGATTTAACTCCGAACTATTATCCTCTGATATGGTAATTGTATTTAAAAGGAAAAGTGCCGTATCTATTTCCTCCCCAAAACATTTTTGTACTCCATAACAGATTCCTGATATAAACAATAAAGCAACTATTAAAGAAATAATAGTTGCTTTAATCATCTTTGAAATTTTAAACACAGATTAAACTCTTTTCTTGATAACAACTGCAACGGCAACTATAGCGCATACTGCTCCAGTATATAATGCATAATTTGCACCTGTGTATAATAACTTACTAGTTGATGCTGTGCTTGTTGATGAAGAACTTCCTCCTGAAGGAGCAGCTCCTGGATCTACTACTAAACTATCAACATTTCCAGCTATAACAACTTTTCCATTTTTTGTAAGTTTGTATGTTCTGCTTGATAAATTAATTTCTAATACAGCACCTGCCTTACTTGCTGCAGATTTTGCATATGCAATAATTTGGTCTTGTTGCGCTTTTGTTAAACTATTATGATTTGTTACTCCTGAATTTCTAACTACATTCTCAGCAGCCATAATATCATTCATAATTGCGTCTGATGTAGCGTCATCTATTTTTGAAGCAAAGCTATTCAATGTAGCTTTCTGTGCATTTGATAGCTCAAATATCATTCCATTAATAGTGTGCGCTGTTCCAATATACGCTGTCAAATCCGCATTTGCTGCATTAACATTTAAACTTACTGAAATCATTGCTAACACTAACAAAGCCATAATAAATAATTTTGATACTTTACTCATTTTTTTCCCCTTCCGTTATATACAAAAATTTACTACCTGCATTATATTCTTTTTTTTTCCATTATGCAAGCCCTTTTTAAAAATATAATCTTGTTTTAGCTTGGTACTGTTTGTATTCCCGCATACTCCTTGGTATTCAATGAATATATCATTATCTTTACTATTTTCTTTCTGTATTTTTACAATGTAACATTTTGATTATGATGCATTCTTTCCAACTATACAAAGCACTCTTCATAAATATCGTGATAAATTCAAAATAAAAAATATTGCATTCTTCATTTTAATATGTTATCATAAATAAGTAACTTTTAGGGGTATAGTGTTAATGGTAGCACATCGGTCTCCAAAACCGCCTGTGTGGGTTCGAATCCTACTACCCCTGCCATAAGAAATGTCCTTAGCAAAGCTAAGGGCATTTTTTATGGCAGATTTTATTTAGAAGGATTCGAAAATAAATAATTGTCGAAATCTTTGATTTCGTTACAATTATTATATGCGTTAGAAGGAGGTTGCCGAGTCCAGGAGATTGCATAGCAAGCCCTGGACGAAGGCTAAAATAGTCCAGTGGACTATTTTACCGACGCGACTCGCCGAATCCTACTACCCCTGCCAAAACGTTTTTCATTATTCAACTTGTTAACAATATTACCATATTGTTAACATCATAGTTTTTTTAATCAATATCATCTTTGTAATAATCGCCTTCTTCAAAGTACCATGGATCAGCCTCTCTTTTGCAAACTATCAGTCATATTTATTTATTCGCTATAATCAACTGTTTCAATATTGGTTAGGTGAATATTCCCTTCTTTAGGTGTGAAAAGTTTTATATAATATGGTTTTATATCTTTAAGGATATTCTTTACAAAAATAATATTTTCATCTTTATCTTGTATTTTTAAATTTGGATATGTCTTTAACATTTTTTCATTAGAAAAATACTTTTGAGTATAATAATTCTTTTTTTCATTGTTTAATACTTTCTCATAATAACTAATATAATAGGATTGGTTAGGAATATTTATATCATTTTCATATACTAATCTTGAATAAAATATATTTAATCCATATATTGAAATTACTGCATCAAATATTAAAAATGCTGTTCCAATGTCTGCAACAATTGGTAACATATATTTAGGTAATTTAATTTTTATCTTATTTATGAACGCTTCTATATTAGGATTTAAATGTCGCATTAAATAAATTGCAAGAATTCCCCATGCAATTGAATAAAAAGCACATACTCTTCCATTTATGTTGAACGGTTCAGTTGAGTAATCCCACCATTTTACATGAAGTATCAATTCTCCAAACAAACTTACAAAATATTCAATTATGGATCCTACAACATAACCAGAAAAAAACAAAGTATAGTTATTCTTCATGAAAAACTGTAAAAATAGAATCATTAACACAGCTCCAAAGCCATATATTCCGCAAAATGGTCCATATAGAAAACTTTGTCTGCTCTCAAGCACTCCTTTTGTCAACATTCCATATATTGTTTCAAGGCAGAAGCCTAAAAAACTATATATTACAAAATATGCCATCAACTTCCATGGTTTTATTCCCAATATGGAAAATCCATCTTTTTTGTCATAGTTATCTGCTTTTTCTTCTAATTTCCCTATTATTTCATCCTTAATATGTTCACTTTTTTCTATTGCACTGTAGTATTCTTTTTTTAAGTTTTGAATTTTATTGTCGTTTTTTGACTTTTCAGTTATCGATTTCATTTTGGTTTTTGCTTCATCAACTAACTTTGAAATACTATCATTTATATCTTTGTACTTTCTATTCTTCATATATTTTTCCTTATAATTAATACTTATTTTTATTTTTTAATCCTTTGCAAGTTTCAATAATCATTTCTTTCAATAATTCTTTATTATAAGGTTAATTAAATCATATATTTCAATGATTTACAAGCAAAATAAATCTTCTCGGTTCAAATTTGGCAAATTATGCATTATGTATTGCATAATTTAATGCAACAGGAAAGTTAAGTGTAGTGATAATGCTACATTTGAAGTGATATGAAGTAATTTTCCTGTATTCAAATAAATACAATTTTTATAATTTCTTCCTATATAATATATAATTCTCATAGGAGAATTTTTTATGCAAAATAAAAAGGAGTATTGGTATATTTCTTATAAAGGAGATCTATCACTTGATATTGATAAAAACAAATATAAAGACAGATTTAGAAAGCAGATTGGAAACTACTTTAAATCTGTCTTGTGCATAATACTAAAATATTGTAAACATATCAATAAATTGTAATTTATTATTTACTTATTACTTTTTTCTGCCAACTTTTCTCATTACATTTTGGACATTTCATATATCTTGTTCTTCCCATGTGCATAGCCCAAAATACACTTGAATATTCTGGCACATATTTATAATGACATTTATCGCATTCATAATATCCTGCTGTTTGTTCTATTTTTATTGCCTTACCTACTCCAACTGCAAATACTATAGAACCAAATACTATCAGAACAAGTCTAAGCCAAGATGACATTTCTACAAAAGATGCTACAAATATTAAAATTAAAAATGTAATTGATGAGAAATAACCTATAACCACTTCTAAATTTAATAATTGTCTATCTTTTTCTTCTCTTTCTTTCTCCATTTTCAACAAATTTTCTTCAGCCTGTTTTCTATAATCCTCCATTTTAATTACCTCCCCACTTAATAATTCATTTACACTTATTTTTAATTTTTCACATAAATCAAGCATTATTGATGAATCAGGCATTCCTTTTCCGTTTTCCCATTTAGATATAGCTCTATCTGTTATATTTAGTTTTTCTGCTAGTTGCATTTGTGTTAAATTATTTTTCTTTCTACACTCAGCTATAAACTTTCCAATTTTTATCTGATCCATATCTTTTACCTCCTTCAATTCAAGTGTAAACTATTATCTTGAAAAATTACACATACTAATCGTTGAGTGGGGTATTTTTTATATCAACGATTAGTTGAGTACTTGCAACTTTCCTTAAAAATCACTATTTTTATTTGGTAATCCTTTGCAAGTTTCAATTACAATTTCTTTTAATAATTCTTTATTATCTACATCATCTACTAAATACATAGGTTTTGCACTTTCATAAGGTATTTGCTCTTGCATATTATACTTTTTATTAGCATCAACTATTTTTACAAGTAACCTGTTATCATAAATACCACCAAATAAAACATCATTATAATATAATAAAAACTCTCCCATCATTGCTTTGTATGTTATATTATCTAATAATTCTAATTGTTCTATTATAAAATCTTTATATTCTTTCGATGTAGCCATAGTTTCTTCCTCCTATATTTTTTTCTTTATTGGATGTCTAATAACAGTCTTTAATTTACTAACTTCACATTTTCTTGGATCACTTAAATATATTTCGTGATGTAATCTTTTTTCTGTTATATCTAATTCATATCCATTTTCTTTAGCGAAATCGTGCATTAGATTAACTGTTGCCCACTCATCATCATAACTTCCAATGTGCATACATTGAACGCAAATACCTTCATCATATGTTAAAAACTCCACTCTTGAAAAATCTTGTTTTTTCTTTTTTGTTGCTTCTTGAATGGCCCAATCAAAATCTGCTTTATTTACAAAGTCTGGAAGTCTAATAATTGATATAAAGTGCATAGCCCCTTTATTATTATAATCTATTGTTCCTTTTAATCCGTCTTGCCACCAGAATCCCTCAAGTGGTGGAACAACATATTCAAAAAATCCATCTATTTTATGATTTCCTTTATAACTCATCTTTATTGTATAAGCTATTCCATACAATAATCCAATTGAATTTTGATAATCTCCATTTTCTTCGTTAGGATTACCTGTTCCTCTTACTGCAATATAATTCATTTTAGGTATTTCAACGATACTTGGTTTATTTTTAGGCATATAAAATTCTTTGCATTCTTTTTTATAATCAAAAGCCATAATTACATCTCCAATCTCAACAATAGCTTACTATTTCTTGCACTAATTAAATCATATATACCAATAATATACAAGCTCAATTATTATTATTCAAGTTCGCATTTGGCAAAATTTATAATTAAGTTGACCATACAGACCGGACATGAACTAACAAATTGTTATAATGCAGTTTTAATGCAGTTAGGAAATAAAACGAAGTGATAATAAGCAATATGAAGTAAAATGGGTAAAAAAATAAAGTTGCATGAAGTGGCATGAACAGGCGACATAACACTAGAGCGACAGCGAATACAAAGTAAAAGGTCGTTTACCCCTGCCACGGAAAAAGCCCTTAGCGTAAGCTAACGGGCTTTTTTATCTTATTATCAATCGATGTAAATACACATATTTTCTTTAATTATAGCATTCTATGACTTTTTACTACAGTATTCATTTAATCTTATGGTAAAATTTATCATAAAATCTAATGTTAAGTATCTCCCATATAAGAATTTACGTTTCAACACTTTTTCACTATATAAGAATGGAAATTTCCCATATTCGGCTAAAATCATAAGTTTATTTTGAGATATAACAACTTTATAAAATATGCCATAACATTTAAATTCATTAGCAATTTCATAGAGTTTTTCGTCAATTTTTTTTAGCTTTCTTATATTTGAATAATCAAATTCAATCGATGGATTAATACTATAATCTATTTGAGTAGATGAATAAATATATTCTTGAAATCCTAAATTAAATTCGTTAATAATTCTAGAATAATCAGCATAACTCAGACATCTTTTTATCATATCAAACATTTCTACCTTTAGGCCATCTTTTTCACCATAATAATGGTTTCTAAATACATAATCATCTAAAAAGCTCTCTGTCATTACAGTATTAATAGACATTAAACCATTATGATTACTTTTTCTATTAAAATCATATTTTATTTCTTTTGGAAGCCAATCCTCCACATTTCCGTCTCGAACTATATCTTTTGAAATAAATTCTAAAATGTCCGGGATTATGCTTTCACAATAGTAATCATAAAATGCTGGAACAGCATTTGTTTCCTGTGAAAATGCCATAATGCGATCAAGAACACTAACAAATAATAACACAACTAGTGTACTAAATCCCAAAGTATTTATTATTTTGTTATTTGTATTTTCAAATACATATGGTAGTACAAACAATATAATTATAGCTACTATGATATAAAATATTTTGCGCCTATGATAGTTTCTCATACGTTTTCCAATTTCCATAATTTTATCCGTATGTTTTTCTTTAATTTTTTCATACAAATTACCAAATTCTTCATATTTATTATTTATAGAAATACTCATTTTTATTTTCCCTAACAAATTTTACTTAATTATCCAATTTTTATATTTTTTCCATACTAAATATTAATTAACTAAAGCGTATTTTTTCACAGGATTTTATATACCATTCTGGAACATCATGATTTTTCATAATCTCTTTGTATTCTTTCCATTTTTCTTCTTTATTTTTTCTATTAATTTCATTGTTTCTTTATCATCAAGAGAAATAGTTAAATGATTTATTCCTGTAGTTTTTTCTAATTCTAATATAATATCCAGATATTCATTTTCAAGAAGATTTAATTTTAAACCTGTTTCATTTGACATTTCATCTGTTAATAAATTTTTTTTCTTTAAGTTACCTCTTTAGGAAAGTTTATTGTATTATATTAATTAATTCTTTAGTTCATACTAAATATTAAAGTAACATCTCCTGAACCTAAAATATCTTTTAATTCAGATTCACTTACATTTTGCACTTTTCCAAGTTTAGTGTAACTCCACGAATTTGAATTATAAAATATTGAGAATTGTTTTTTTATTCATGACTCAATCCTCCTTTTTTCAATTACATTATACATTTCTTTATCACAATTTACAAATACGTATTTGTAAATTAGCCATCAAAAGAATAACGAAACTAAAAATAAATAGACTAGTCTAAGCTAGTCTATTTAAAAATAAAACAAATCTTCAAATTTCATATCTAATGCTATGGCCAAAACTAAAGCAAGTTTTGCTGTTGGTTCATATTGACCATAACGACACTATCAATTCTTTTACCTCTATTTTTCTTTATAGAATTATTCCGTTACCATCAATTTACTATTTACACCATTTAGTTCTATAACATTCTCAGATTCTTCTACATTTACAGCATCAATAAACTGATTTTTAATTCCTTTTAACACAGTTCTATATTGAGTTCCTTTTGGTAATTTCACTCTTGCTGTTGAGTTAATTGTATTTACTTCTAAGCAACCTTCAAACTTATCATAATTTACTTCAACATCACTCATAGTTGCATTCAAAACAATTTTTCCCTTTGAGTTATTAACATTCAAATATTTTAATGCGCCATCATATTCGAATTCCTTTAAATCTAAATTAGATATATTTAGCACTTTAATCTTAGAATTTAATTCGATTTCATCAATATACTTTTCTGGTATAAGAATATTTACTTTAACATCATCAATTTCAGCCTCGCTTTTAATGTTAATATCCAATCTATTGTATAAATCATCAAACTTAATTTTATAGTTCTCACTAAGATTTTCTTTTGAAAGCATTTCTATCTTAACCTTTTCCTCGGCACTAGCAATAATATTTAACTCATAAATCTTACAAATCTTTATGTCAAAATGTTTTGAATGGTCAATTTCTATTTCTTGAACTAAGCTATATTTTTCGCTATTTTCAAATTGTACATCTCTATCTTCTTTTACTAATTCATCGATTGTAGTATTAAATAATATGCTTATTTGTTTTAGGTTTTCAATATCTGGTGTTCCATCACCACTTTCCCATTTTGTAATTGCTTGTCTAGATACATTTAATTTATCCGCAAGCTCCTCTTGTGTTAAACCACTTTCTTTTCTTAACATTCTTAATTTTTCATTAAAAAACATTTCAATCACTCTCCTTTGGCTCCATTTTAGCACGGACGAGCTTTTTAACAAGCAAATGAACTTTACATCGAAAAGATTTTATGCTACTTTTCGTAGCATTTAAATATTATACACTATTTTGAAAGTCTTATTACCATCCTGTTCCCAAATTTCTTATTATGTAGTTTCCACTATTTGCGTTGTCAGGTGAAAGAATTCCTAATCTAGAAGCATTGTGCACCCATCCTGATGTACTATCAAATTCTCCATTTGGAATAGTAAATATATTTGGATCAGCTCCTTCAGCTGGAAGGAAATCGATTGTGGCTTCAAATGGGATTTCTCCTTCTTTAATATTCAAACTTTTAAGCAAAGGATTGGTTTCTACTTCTTTAGCAGAGTACATTTTAGTAATAGTAATTTTGGCTGAATCCAATTTATCTCCATACTGAGTTTTAAATACTTGATGTAAAGCATGTTCTATCTTTTCATCATCATCTAATTCTTCAAAATCTATCTTATCATCGGAAATTTGTGTGTTTTCTATATCAGAATACATATCTACATATTCAACTGCTTCTACAAGATTAACTTCATAAGTAAACCCATCTGGAAATGGCGTTCCATCTATAAATGAAGTCTGTAAATATTCATATTCCTCAAAAGTTGAATTTGCTTTCGCTATCGTCATAAATTCATCTTCATAAATTAGTTTTTCTCCTGAATAGTATGCTATTTGAAATACTAAAGAAACATCCATATCAGACTTATTTTCCCCATTAAAGTTAAGCTTATTTTCGTCAAATCCATCTACTTCTTTTGATTTTTCTGCATTATAGGTTATCTTATCTCGCATATCTGTGTACGAAATCTCATTTCCTACATTAAACAATCCCAATTCAACTTTTGAATAATCCTTAACCGTATCGTAGAATTCCATACATCTCGTTTCTCCAGACGCAAAATACCCTATTTTTGCAGCCCATCCTTCATGAAATGGCATACCATTTGCATCATAATATATTAAAACTGGTGAAACATTGTTAAAATTTTCCGAGGAATCATTTTTAACTTTTAAAATTAACGCTTCCTCTTCAGCAATATCTACATCGTCTAAGACACTTAATGCCTTGTTACCTATGGCCGAATCTTCTTTCAATCCTGTTTTTCCATAAAATGCATAACAAGATACTGCTATAATAATCATCACTAAAAATGCAATTACAATATTATAATTTTTTGGTCTCTCTTCCATAACTTTCCCTCCTTTTTTATAATTAAATCATATGTGATAGATATTTACAATAAACAATTATTTATTTCATTGATTTTTGTTTGCCTTATGATATTTTTTGCTATTTTATAAATAATGATTATCAAAAAATCACCGATGAATCAATAATAGAAGCATTAAAACAAGAATACTATTTGTTCCCGCCAGAATTTTTGTTTAAATTAGAATTACCTGTTCAACTTACAAGACTAGTTGGAATTAAGCCATTAGGAGAAATAACTGGAGAAGAAAAATCTAGGTTTATAGACGAGCAAGTTGATCAATTGACCGACATTCTCGATAAAAAGACTTTACTAGATAGACTATCATACATCTTCCCTTACTCAAAATGTTGATGACTCAAACCAGCTGATTAAATATAAGGAGAATATTATATCAAAACTAATTAAAAGAATAAAAATATTTTTTAAGATTCAAAAATAGTACAATAGAATATGCTCTTAGCTATGCTAAGAGCATATATTTTGTCTAGTACTTATCCTTATATACGCTTTAAAAAAACATGATTTGAAATAATATAGGTTACTATCAAAACAATAAATCCTATTATATTTCTCAATGGAACTAACATCCCGGTTCCGATTACTATTTCTATTACAAAAATTGCAATAGCTTCAATTACTATTGTACAAATTAGTATTTTCATTTTATTGCTTTCATCACTAATGTCTTTTGTCACACCTTTAATAGCGATTTTCGCTCCTAATATAGCAATCCCAATTTGAAATGGAACCAGTGCTAACATATAGCTGACTGTATCATTTCTCATTTTGAACACTAGTTGCAATATGAAAGAAGGAACAGCCATCATCAGCCACGAATAAAAAATTGTAAACATTGCAGTTGAAAAACCTACTACTATTTCATTTACTTTTTTTGAATTTTCTTTCACTTTTCTTCTCCTTTCGTTATTTTTTAATTATTATCATAATAAAATTAGTTCCAACAAAATTTTCATCTCCATAAAAATATGTTACATCATACGTTATTATATGAAGTTAATAATACTATTTTTTCAGGCTTTTCTCAATCAAAGTTCAAACCGCATAAGTGTTCAAAACCTCATAATTAAAGAGATTAAGAGTATTATTATATTTATTTGCTTTTTTGGTAACATTTTAATCACAAAAAAGACGTATAACCATTATTAACAATGATTACACGTCTTTGTATAATTAAATTCAACCATTTTTGACATTTTTTACTATCTCTGCTATTTCATTCCATGAATTAACACATTTAATATGATTTTTTTCCATTTCTTCTTTATTAATATCTGATTCAAATCCAATCACAGAAATTCCAAGTTTTTGACTTACCTCTAAACAATGCTTTGGAGAGTCATCAATAAAGAACTCAACGTCATGTTCTTTACATGCTTTTGCCTTATCTTTACAATCATATATTATACTATCATATTCAATTCCATATTTTTCCAAGCGTTTCTCTGAAATTTCTTCGGATCCAGGGAATCCCCCATCACCTCTTGCTGTGATTAGAATAATGGTATCCCCTTGTTTTCTAAAATCTTTTATAACCTCTGAAACATTTTCCATCGGTTTAGTCGCTTTTATTGTTGGAATTACATTATCCTTCAAAAATTTCCCAACCTTCTCATTAACGGCATCTCCACGCATTATGTCTAATTTATGCTTCAACAGTTCTTCATCTTGGCTCTTGTCGATATTATTTTTAACTATTTCACTAGTTTTAAAAATAACATCATCAATATCAAATCCCAAAATCATTATTTTGTTCCTCACTTTAACTTGTTCTATATATGCTTACCCTATACTATCCAATAAAGTCCATGTATTCTTCTACAGTTTCTTTCCCCTTAAATCTTCTTCCTTTAACAAAATTTATTTTTGAATAGGTATTTCTTAAATCATCAAAGCTTTTTTCATATCCAGAGCCACCACTTGTCACGAATACATATACTTTTTTATTTGCCAAATTATTTTCTTCAATAAATGTATTTATAATAGTTGGAGCTGTGTACCACCAAACAGGAAATCCAATTACTATGGTGTCATATTCATCAATATTTTCTACTTTACTCTTAATTTGTGGTCTAAAAGATTTATCTTGCATCTCAACTGAGCTTCTACTATGCTTATTTAACCAATTTAAATCTTCTCTTGTATATTTATCTACTGGTTCTATTTCAAATAAATCTCCATTTATGGCATTAGCCATTTTTTCTGCAACACCTTTAGTTACTCCACTAGCTGAAAAATAACACACTAATATTTTACTCATTTTATTTACCTCCTCTATTTTTTTCCCACGAGCTTCTAACAAATTTCAAAGATAATGTTGATAATGTAAAACC
>Ga0247611_10002280_pt1 | contig 31417 bp, 15 predicted proteins | sample 177DNAGHGhighgp2_FD_192422 | JGI IMG/M metagenome (GOLD analysis project Ga0247611, IMG submission 192422) | Sheep rumen microbial communities from Palmerston North, Manawatu-Wanganui, New Zealand - 1770 DNA GHGhigh gp2 | ecosystem: Host-associated > Mammals > Digestive system > Stomach > Rumen... | reverse complement strand
CAACGTCAAGAACAAACTACTACATATCGTCACCTCCATGGTCAAAAACAAGCAAGTTTACAAACCGGAATATAGATTTTCAGCATAATATTAAAAATAATGGTCAAAATATTTGGAATTTAACATAGAAAGCGGATTAATTATGGAGCGATTAAAAGAAACAAATTATCCAGATTTGTACTTTTTTTACGGTTGATGAAAAGACATTCGTTGAGAAAAAAATAAATTCGTCTTAAAAAAGTTTTCACATTCAATATTCTTTTGTAACTTTGTAGGCGGCATTGCGGCTATTGGCTAAACAATAGTAGGCAGCACAAAAGTTTATATTACCATGAATCGTGTATTTGATAATACGATTGTAACCTACAATTTATATTAGAAAAACCATAAACAATGTTATTATGAGATTTAAGATTACGCTACAGTTACAGCCTGAAGTAATGGGGCGTGAAATACCCATCAACTATCAGTACCCTTTGCAGAGTGCCATTTATAAAATATTCGCATGCAGTGACTCGGCGTTTTCCACATGGCTACACGAGAATGGTTATCAGCAAGAGGGCAAGCGCTTCAAACTTTTCACATTCTCCAATCTAATCGTACCCAATTATGGAATTGACAAACAGCGTGAGCGGCTTATCATTAAGTCGGATATAGTAACGTTCTACATCAGTTTACTGCCAGAGCATAGCACACAAAAGTTTATTCAAGGACTGTTTCAACAACAAATTATTCAAGTGTCAGACTATCTGTCAGGTGCACAGTTTGTGGTGAGAGAGATACAGGTGATGTCACCGCTTGAATATCATCCTGACATGATCTTCAAAACGCTTTCACCCATTTGCATATCCCTACGAAACGAGCGTGGCCACATGGATTACCTTGCCCCCACAGACCTACGCTATGAGCAAGGCATCCTTGCCGGTCTGCTTGCACGTTACAATGTAATATGTGGTACGCCCTTTAGCGGCATGCCCCACTGCCATTTGCAGTTACTCAGCGACCCAAAGTCTTCGCTCGTTCGCATCAAGGCTGGCACTCCAAATGAAACCCGCGTGCGTGGTTATCGCTTCAGCTTCAAGATAGACCTTCCCGAGGAGTTGATGAGAATAGCCTATGAAAGTGGACTTGGTGAGAAAGGCAGCATGGGGTTCGGGATGATTGGGATACAAGGAAATTTGTGATACAGTTTGGAGTTCGGAGAAGAAATCGTATATTTGCAAAAAGGTTATGATAATATGAGTTTAGATACAGTTTTGAAAATAGGAAAGGCACTTAGAAATTCAGGCAACAGCCTGAAACATTTTAAATATGTGCAACCGTGCCCGAAGGATAAGAAGGGTAATTATCCTTTGTGTCTGTCGTTTAAGGTTGGCGATGATTTTTCTATTGATTTTAATAGTGTTTCTATTGTTCCTGAAAATCAAAGAGATAAATTGTATTATTTGACTTTTAAGACCTCTGATAATGATGGTCTTGTTAAGTATATCTATGGCGATATTTATTACGCTGTTTCGTGTTCTGTAAAAAAGAATGGAGAGTTAGAACCATCCGAAGGAGGATACTACCGCTTGCCAAATCCTAACCATCCTAAAAAAGCATATCAAAATAGTTCATTTGTTAGAGGAATTCCTGATTTTGATAATATTATAGGAAATCAAGCATCTCTACCAACACTATTTTCAGACACAGCAAATAATATCAATCAATTATTTTCAATTAGAACCCAAATAAAGGATTCTATAAAAATTATTGAAGATATTTTAAGATATTCTTCAGCTGTTAGGTATTACTTTGATAGTAATATAAAAACTCCATTTGCTGAATTTATGTGTGACACAGAAGAATTGTTTAATATTTCTGTCGAATATAACTATAAAAAAGCGTCAAAACATAACCTTAATCTGTTGAATATAAAAGAACTACCAGACAATGATGACATAATAAATAATCAAAAAATGTTCAAATTATCGAATAATCAAATCTTTATTCACTTTGATTACAAAGGAAGACATTGGTACGAGTTGAAAGATTGTTTTGAGACAGTTTCTGCAAAGATGACTGAAGAATTTGTGGAAAAATCGAAAGAAGGTGGCTTGGTATTGAAAAAGACTTTGTATAAAAATCTATGTTCAGGAGATACCAAAAACGATATTCAATTCCCTAATTTTTCAATAAACGCGAAAAACAAAGCTAAGGTTTTTACTGCAGAAGAAATCAGTAGTCTTTTTTATGCAGCAAGTTATACTTCGAAGGGAAATTCTATTTATAAAACGGATATCAAATTGATAGTTTTGCCATCAGGCGATAATCTTACAGAAGAGGACTATGCAAATTTTCTTTCCAAAAACAATGAAACGTCAATCGTTAATTCCAACGAATATAGTGACAGTTTGTTTGATTTTGTTGAATTGGGTAACAAAGATATAACAGTATTTGATTTAATTCTTTGTAAAAAGGGCGGTATGACATCACCCGATTCTGACTTGATTGAAATCTCTGGCATTGAAAAAAGCAAACTAAGGCAAACTAACGAGCGAATTTCAGATATTGCGCATAAAATTTATCAAGAACGCAAAAACGAAATTAATACAGAAAAGAATTTATCTCCGCTGTCGATAGAATATTCATTCTTGAATATTTTGGGCAATCCGTTTTATGATGAAAAAACAAAAAAACTCAAAATAGTTGAAAACCCAAAATATCAGTCGCATTTGTTGAAAGTGCTTCCGCAGATATATCTTGATAATTACGTCAACGACAATGTACTGTTGCCGGCATTTATTCAAAATGTGGAAAGTTCTATTCGTTCGGATGACAACAAATTCGTATTTTTGAAATATGATTTGAAATTTTTGTATGAAATTCAAAATTCTAAAATAGATAAATATATGGAACTAACAGAAACTAAAAGTTACAAGTTAGGTTTTAAATTAGGACAACTGTCAAAACCATTGAACAAAGCAATCGCTTCCTTTCAAAAATCGTATGTAGGTATGTTGACTCGTCGCATTACAACCAAGAACGATTGCATCAAGTTAGTTAATGACATTTGTCAAAAACTAACTATGCACGAAAAAGCATATAATGATGCTTGCGCAGAGGTATGCAATGAATTGGCAAATCTTCCTTTGTCAGAATATGACAAGGAGTATTTCGCATTCGGTTTTTTTGAAGGATATTTTAAATATGAACCTAATATTTCAAAAAAGAATTTGAAAAAACGTCTTGAAAATATTTTGGCTGACTACAAGGATAATGATGAGTTTCTTGGTCAGTTAGAAAAAATCGCAGATATTGTTGAATCATTAAAAGATAGCGATAATGAGTAACGAGCAAAACACAAATCAGAAAGTGAACAAATCAGAAATCCTGTTCTTGTACGAAACCTCGTACAACATTCCTAACGGTGACCCGTTTACAGGAGAGCAACGCTACGACGAGGAAACCAAGAAAATCCTTGTCAGTGACGTGAGAATCAAACGTTTCATCAGAACATATTTGGAAGATGTCAAGAATCTTTCAATCTATGTCAGCGAGAAAACAGGTGCAGGCAAAACCGATTCAAAGAATGTTTTGAAGTGGCTAGCTGAAAATAGAAACGAAATGCAATCAACTGATATTGGTGAGATTCTCAAACAGCAAATCGATGTTAGGTTGTTCGGAGGCATCTCAACACTTGATGATAAAACTAAAATTGGTGGAAAAGAATATACTAATGGACACATTCAATTTACGGGTCCCGTTCAATTTGCATTACTGAATCCATCGCTCAACGAAGTTAATTTGAGAATGCATCAAAATACTACTCATTTCACTTCAAAAGAGAATAATACCCAAGGTTCAATCGGCACAACAACTCTCGTACCGTATTCTGTAATGCAGATTCACGGTTGGGTGAATCCCAAAGTTGCAGATATAACGGGACTGAGTGCTGAAGATTTAAAACTTATGTACGAAGGTCTTTGGTACGGCACGAGCGGTGAAGGAAGTTCGTTTTCGCGTAGCAAGGTTGGACAAAATTCTGTCCTTTTGGTAGAAATCGTTTACGCCGAATCTAATAAGAAAATCTATGGTGCAGACAGATTGATCTCCATAAAAAACAAAGACAATAAAAAAGGTGAAAACATCCGTAGTATGGACGACTACGACTTTGATTTCACCAAACTTATTGCATTGCAGAACGATGACAGGATTGCAAAAGTCCGCTACTACACTGAAATTCCTGAAATCGAGAAAGAACTCAATCCAAAGAAAAATACCAAATTTGAGAAGATGGAACTATGAAAGGTTTTCAATTTGAAATAAAAGGTAATTGGGGACATTTCAAACGACCGGAGACAAACAACAATCCACTTTCGCACGATTTGATAACCAAGACCGCATTAATAGGAATGATAGGGGCGGTCTTGGGAATCGAGCGTCAGAAAATGAAATCGTTGTTTCCGCAACTGTCGGAAGATTTGCTTTACGGAGTGCAATTATTGCACCCCGTAAAAAAGATTTCGTGGGGTTTTACGAGCCATACCGCAATTAATCCAACAGCAGCGGGTACACCGAAATATTTTGAGTTTCTGCGAGAACCGGCTTTTGCTGTATGGATTGCATTGGTAAACAAACGGTCAGAAAAACTGTATGACAGTTTTTTAGATGCCGTAAAAAACGAAAATGCAGAATATCCGCCCATTTTGGGTTGGCATAACTGCCCGGCTGAACTAACGTTTGTATCATCAGGAGAATTTTCGGATGAGAAAAATGGCGAATTCAAAACCGGTGGGTTCGTTGTTGCAGGATACAAACCCAAAATCGAAGGAGAATTTAGAATAGGGTTTGATAAAATGCCAACGTACCAAAACGATGATTTTTGGAATCTTCCCGAAAAATATGTCAACATAATTTACCCTGATTACTCGCACGAAATTACGGTAGAAGGCAAGTATTATGTTTACAACGATGGTAAAAAAACAGAAAATTTATGTCTGATTTAACAACATATAAATCGCATCCCGACAAAACGTTGGTAAAGCATATCGAAGGTGTTGTGAAGAATGTCAACAGCCGCACTGATTCCAAAATTGCAGAGACAGCCGCTGTTTTTCACGACTTAGGCAAAATTAATCCCAACTTCCAAGCAAAGTTGGAAGGAAAAACGCCCAAAGGATATTCTAATCACTCGCTTTTGTCAGCGTATGCTTTTTATTGTATGGTATTGGCAGATGAAGATAAAAAGTTGTCACCAAATGAAATAATTGGATTAATTGTTTTGATAGCCAAGCATCACGGCAATCTCCCAGACTTCTGTCCATCAGGAATTGATGGATATGTTTTATCAAGAAATGAAATAAAGGATTTATTTTCGTTCTTAAAAAGTTACGATTTACCCATCTATGAATATGTCAACAACTTTTATGAAGTGTCTGATTTTAGTTGTTTCATAAAAAACGAAAGGGTTCAAAGGATTTTTTCAGAAAGAATAGTGTTTTCTCCGAAAGACAACACATCACCTTTGTTTTATTTTTTGACGATACAATCTGCATTTGCGAATTTGATTCAGGCAGATAAGGCTGATGCTGCAAGATTAGACTCTTATGTTTCTGATGACGTTAATGATGTCAGTTTATTTTCGGATGTTTTTTGCCATACACTTGATGCTTTTTTGAAAACATTGAATCAAGATTCTGGTTTAAACAAACTAAGAACACAAATACGCTGTGAGGCGGTTGAAAATATAAATAGCTTATTACCTAAACGCAAGAGAGTTTTTGAACTGACCAGCCCTACGGGCTCAGGTAAGACCTTGACGTTGTTGTCGTTGGCAGCAGAAATAATCAAGCAAAAAGGGGCAAAAAGAATCATTTATGCCTTGCCATTTCTTTCTATTACAGAACAGGTAGAAAATGAAGTTTTGAAAATATTTAAGGGATATGAGCAATACATACAACGCATTGATTCAAAAGCTGTTAATCCAAGTTTTGACAAAATCCAAAACGAATTAGAATCTATGTCTGACGAAAACAAAATTGAAGAGTTAAATATCTTGGATTTGAGAGAGACAACATTTTCATATCCTATGATTATTACAACATTCGTCAGGTTTTTTGAATCGCTTTTGAGTAATAACAACTCTGTTTTGCTAAAACTTCCTAATTTTTCAAACTGCATTTTCCTATTGGACGAAATACAAGCGTTACCGCCGAGATTGTATGGTTTCTTTGTAGCATATCTGACGAAATTTTGCGATTTATATGATAGTTATGCAGTCATATCTACGGCAACTCAGCCTAGTTTTACTTTGCCTGATTATGATAGCAGTATCAAGGCTTTTTTTGCCGATTACGAACAACCCGCTCCACTGCTTCCACTAAGTTATTTCAATAATGACTTATTCAATAGATACAATATCACATATATAGCAGAATCCATTAACATTCATTCATTAACAGAAATGGTTATCAGTGAAGATAGCTCTGTCTTGTTGATACTGAATACGATTGATGATACCAAAGAGGCTTATAATCTGTTATCTGAAACATTTGATGGTTTATTAATTCTTTTAAATACACATTTCACGCCTTATGATAGAAAAGAAAAAATCAAAATTGCAAAAAACAAGCTAGCTGCAAATGAAAAAGTTATAATTATTTCTACCCAATTGATAGAAGCTGGTGTAGATATAGATTTTCCTATTGTATATCGTGATTTCACAACAGTTGCAAGCATTGTGCAATCAGCAGGTCGTTGCAACCGAAACGGTAAAATGCCACAAAAAGGCAAAGTCGTTTTATTTAAACTGTTTAACTGCAACAAACTTCGTTATGAATTGATTTTTAGAGGAAATGATAAAGTTTGGATTGATTATACAGCAAAATCATTTATTGATGATTATTATGAAGAGAAATCTTTATTAGATGTGCAGAAAAAGTTTTTTAACCAAATCCAATCTGAAACTAAGTTCGCATGCTATGGTAAAAATCTTGAAAACGATTTTCTAAAGGACATAAAGGATTGTATGTTTGATAAAATTGGGAAATTCAAATTGATTGAAGAAGAATTTTATGGAACAGAAAAAAGGTTTTATGTAGCGGAAAATGACGATGATACGTTATTTGAGGAATTACTTGAAAAGCAAAAACAATTGATAGACTCGTTAAGACAAAGACCAAAAGTTGACTTTGTTATTATAAAAGCCAAGAAAAAAGAAATTGAGAACTGTCTGAAAAAAATGGCAAATAGGATAGTACAGGTAAGATTGAAAAAAGATCAAAGTGGTCCGATTCCAATTAGCGAGCCGTACTATGATTTGTATAAAATCAGTCCAAATGACTATACATTTGATAAGGGTGTGAATTTGGATGTAGACTGTATACTATAATTTTTATAATATAATGACCGACCAACCATCAAATATCATCATTTACAACACTGCTGATGGCAAGGCATCAGTGGTGCTCTATGCTCGTGACGGCAAGATATGGCTCAATCAGCAACAGATGGCAGAACTTTTTGCCACCTCGAAGCAAACGATAAGTCATCACATCATTAACATCCTTAAAGAAAAGGAGTTACTCGAAACAGCAGTTGTCAAACAATATTTGACAACTGCTGCTGATGGCAAGAATTACAATGTGGTATTCTACTCTTTGGAGATGATTCTTGCCGTAGGATTCAGGGTGCGCGGAGTAAGGGGTACACAGTTCCGTCAATGGGCCAACCGTCATCTGACGGAATACCTGGTAAAAGGTTTCACTATGGATGACGAACGTTTAAAGAACCCTGACGGACGACCAGACTACTTCGATGAACTGCTGGAACGCATCCGCGACATTAGGGCTTCAGAAAAACGGTTCTATCAGAAATTGCGCGACCTCTTCAAATTAAGCAGCGACTATGAGGCACGAGAGAAAGCAACTCAGATGTTCTTTGCAGAAACGCAAAACAAGTTACTCTATGCTGTCACTCACAATACGGCTGCAGAAATCATTATGTCGAGAGCTAATGCAGACTTGCCAAATATGGGACTGACCACATGGAAAGGAAGCATAGTGCGCAAGGGTGATATTGTCATTGCTAAAAACTACTTGCAGTCAGAGGAGATTGACAAACTGAACCGTATTGTAACCATCTTCTTGGAATCGGCTGAGTTGAGAGTAAAAGAGCGAAAGGACTTGACACTTGATTTCTGGAGAGAGAATGTGAAAAGTCTCTTGACATTCCAGGGACTCGACGTATTGCAAGGAAACGGGCAAGTATCAAACCATGAGATGGAAAAATATGTACGAGCAATCTTTGAGAGATATGACTCTCGTAGGAAAGGTTATGAAGCGCAACTGGCTGATGAAGAAGACATGAAACTTCTGGAAGACTTGGAAAGCGAAATTAAGAAAAACAAAAAATCATGACACCTACAGGCACCCACTTCAACTATTACCAGATATGTCATCGCAAGTTGTGGCTCTTTGCCAACGGCATTAACATGGAGCATGTGAGTGATGCTGTTTATGACGGCAAACTCATACACGAGGGGAGCTATCCGCAGCGTACGGATCGCTACGAGGAGATAGCAGTAGAGGGCATCAAAGTGGATAAGGAGATAATTGGATGTGAAAGAGGCTCCACCGATATCTATTTATAGATGCACAACAATGTCGATGGTAACTTCGGCAGGAATCCATGGAATACCATTTTCACAAACTCGTTCTTTAACTTCCTGAAACATATTTAAATATAAGGATGTCGATACCCCAATGAAAAATTATTATTCCATATCGACATTTTTTTCGTTATTTTTTTTCTAACTTTGCACATGATTTTACTAGGATTCTCGCCATTTCATGGCAGGGTCATAATCGTACTTCTGTAGAATTGAAACTACATCGTTTGTTTCCCATTGCAGTGTTTCCGAGTTGGTCATAATCGTACTTCTGTAGAATTGAAACGCCATACTCCATATCTCACACACCAAGATAGGAATGTCATAATCGTACTTCTGTAGAATTGAAACTTCACGGAAAACACTGCGTCTGCTTCTCGGATGATAGTCATAATCGTACTTCTGTAGAATTGAAACTTGCGTGACGCAGTGGCGAAGATAGGCCAGACGTAGTCATAATCGTACTTCTGTAGAATTGAAACGAGAAGATTGCTAACTATGTCTATGCGTGGCGTAACGGTCATAATCGTACTTCTGTAGAATTGAAACATCACTACGTTAGGGGTAGTGCCTGCGGTAAGGTGCAGTCACAATCGTACTTCTGTAGAATTGAAACAAGGTAGGCACAGGCATAGGAGACAAACGGACAAAAGTCATAATCGTACTTTTGTAGAATTGAAACTCAAGCGTGAATGAGTTGACTGCCTCTGATGTGTGTCATAATCGTACTTTTGTAGAATTGAAACCTCTTTGCGTGTGAAGTTCTCCTCCTGGAAGTACTTCATGTCATAATCGTACTTCTGTAGAATTGAAACTAATATACGAAAGTCATGTCTTCCTTGTTGAATTGTCATAATCGTACTTCTGTAGAATTGAAACATCGTACAAGTGGCGAGTGGTACAACGGCTATCAAGTCATAATCGTACTTCTGTAGAATTAAAACCAAAGAAAAAACGTTTTGTGGAATAAATAAAATCTGCTACCAAGATTACATGAGTAACTATTGTGTAAGAGAAAAGAGAAAAGAGATTTTTGACTTTTTGTTAACTTTTTGAGCGTTTTGCTTTCTTTTTGAATTTTTGAAGCGTTCTGCTGGAGGTGACAAAATAGAGAAAATGGTTGCTGAAAAGTGATATAAAATCGTCCGGGGGGATGAAATTCATTGTCCGAGTGGGTAAAATTTATCGTATTTTACCAACTCGGACAATGTTTTTTGATAGCTTTTACGACCTTATTTGATAGCTTCCACATCGTAAAAGCTATGCTTTTACAACGTAATATGATAGCTTTTACAATTCAAGAAAAATGCCTCTGCTGATTATCAACAAGTTACAGACTGCGAAATTTTGCCCGATTTTCAATATATTTTACCGTCGCTGGTTTTTATCGCGGGGATTTTAAGGTTGAAAAAATCAAAGTGTAAGGAAAACAGGTCTTTTTGTAACAATGTGATTTTCTTAATTTTACGAATATAAACCATAAACCGTAAACAGTAAACAGTAAACCGTAAACATTCACAAAATACCTTTTCTCTTTTTAAGAGTAACGGAAAAAGGATTTTACGGGGATGGGCTAACGACAGGAATCTCTGTAATACTGATAAATCACGAACTCCCCCGAGGGCGATATGCCCCCGGGGGAGTTACTTATATATTACAGACAAGTTTTACTTCATGAGTTTCTTGCCATTCTGTATCACGATGCCCTTGTAGGTGTCGCTTACCTGCTGGCCTGCCAGATTGTATGCAGCAGAGGCCTTAGCCTGTGCGGCAGCCTGAACGCTGTCTATAGCATCAGCACCGATTACTACTGTAGCAGCCTGCTTGCTCAGTCCGCCCATCTCGTTGGCACTGTAGATAGTGTAGGTGCCATCCTCCGTAACGGTGTATGAGGTCTCAGTGATGTCGGCTACATACTCGCCGTCCTTGAATATCACCCATGCGCGCACCTGACTGTCGTCTGCCCAGGAGATGGTCTTGCCGTCAACACTTGCCACCGGCGCGTCTGTCAGCGTGGTATAGTCAGTAGGCAGCCATCCGTCAGTACCCGAGAGCACGTTCATGATGGTGAACTTCTTAGCGTCGTCGGCACTTATCACCGGCACGTAGCTGTTGGTGCTGGTAGAAGAGTTGCCACGCACACTGAGGTCTATCAAGTTGCCGTTCTTGTCAACAGAGCCATACTCATAGAAGTGTGTAGGCAGATTGCCCATGCCAGCATAGCCATTGTCTGAAGGCTGTATGTTCATCTGCGTGAAGAGGTAGTAAGTGCGTGGCTCGTTCTGCCATGGACGACTCAGGTTATAGTCACCCTTGTCTGCCATTGATGCGCCGTTGCCTGCCTCCGCACGGTCGATGGTGCAGTGGCTGAACACATATCCCCACTTAGTGGTGCTTGTGGTGGCTGGTGCTGATATCACACTGCCCGTGCCCTCCATCACAAGCTCACACTGGTCAAAGAACTGGTCACCGCCGCCACAGATATAGTCAACGGTACCCTGTATGCGGCACTGGTCATAGTAAGAACGCTCGCCAGTAACGTGAGTATCCTGCTGTGACTGCATCTGCACGTTCTTGAACACCGACTTGTTGCCACCGTAGATGGCAACACCCACGCCTGCACGCGCGGCCTTGCGGAAGTCAAGGTCGTTGCGTACGGTGAGATCCTGCAGGTAGAAACCCTCGCGGTCGCGTATGTTCAGGATAGGATTAGAGATACCTGTACGTGTGCCGTGGAGTATAACGCCGTCGCGGCTCTGACCTATGAGGCTCACATTGCCACGGTTGATGCGCTGCTCATTGTCAGCACCGAAGTTGTAGTCGCCGTTCTTCAGGAAGATGGTGACGCGCTCAAGGTTCTTATTGGTGTTGTTGCCCAGTGAACTGATTACCTGACTGAACTCCTTAGCGGAGCCTACCACGTAGTCATATACCTTCTTGGCTACAGGTGCCTGGGCAGCAACGGTGAAGTTGACGGTGATGTCCTCGGTGGTCTTGTTGCCGAAGAGGTCCTCTGCCTTGCCTGCCGGGATGGTGAAGGTATAGTCCTTGTCATAGTCAAGGTTGGCTATGCCGAAGTTCAGAGTCTGACCGTAGTCGGCGTGTATCTCCTCACCATTGAAGATGACATCGGAATAAGACATCTCACGGTCAAACTTGACTGACACCATTGCGTGATTGTTTATCACAGTCGCGTTCTTGGTCAAAACGGCAGGAGTGGTGCCAGGATTGGTCTTCTCTATCACAAGCTCAAACCAAGCGTAAGGCTGTCCGCCACCTGTGATGGTGAAGGCTATAGGCTCACCAGCCTTGTGATTCTCCACCACTACGGTGAGTTTGTCCTTGTTGCCCTTCACGTAACCGTGGTTGGTAGGTACGCGGAAGGTGGCACCGTCAGACGAGATGGCTGTGAGGCCCTCGCCGTCATTGTAGTTTGCACCCATCTGAGCCAGAGTGAAGGTCTTAACTACCACTCCGCCCGGAACCTCAATAAGGTTGTTGGCAGCGTTGAACTTGAACTGCTGTCCGCCCCAACCGTCAAGACTGGTGGTGCGCAGGGTGTAGAGACCGTCGGTCCAGCCGTCAGTCCACTGTCCCTCTGCTACGTATGCAGCCTTGCCGTCGGTGCTGAACTTCAAGGTATAGTCCTCATCGTTGGCAGTGCGCTCATAGGTGTAGATGCCACCTATGGTGAGGGTGAACGTGCGCTCAGGTGTAGTCAGCGTATATGTAGCGTTGTTGCCGCTGCGGTTTGATGTCACTGTGGCTGCCGAACCATCAACAGCCTTGGCTGCTACCACTGGCAGCGCGGTGTAGATGTTGGTTGAGAGAGTAGCCTCGGAATCGTCATTGATGTCAGCCAGCAGTTCCTCACTTACGGCGAAACCGTCAATGGTGAGGCTTGTCAGCGTAACCACGTCGAGGTGGAACAGGCGCAAGGTGTAGGTACTCTTCAGGGCAGCCGCACCCTCGTTGGCTGTAACGTTCAGCGTAACGATGGTTGCCTTGTTGGCACCAGGTGTAGCAAGTGTGAACGTACCGTCACCATTGTCGGTGACGCTCACGGCTGTCTCCGTGCCCTCCTCTACCGCGGTGGCGGTTACGGTGGCGTTAGATGATGACACCTTGATGGTGGTAGTTGCCCCAGCATATGTCTTAGGCAGTACGCACTCAAAGTCGTTAGCCGTGCCAGGACTTACCGTCTGTCCCTCAATGGTGACATCGTTGATGTAAGCCTCGTTTACGCTAAGCACGCCGTAGAGATAAACATCGTCAAGGTCAAACTGGTTGTTTGAAGCCACATTGTCGCCGTTGCCCTTCCAGTTCTTGGCAGGGAAGATGCGTATGTAGCCATTCTTGCCGTTGAGTCCTGGTATCTCTATGGTGTTGGTCTTCCAGTTGTTATAGCTTGTACCTGTGAGGTACTCGTCGCCTACGAGGGTCCATGTGGTCTTGTCGGTAGAGTAAGCCACGGCATAGTACTGTGTCTGGCTCTGGTGACCGGCAGCCTTCACCTCAAGTTTCAGGTCGCGGAAGTTAGTAGCGTCAACCGCAATCTCAAAGTAGTTGTATGGGTTCTGGTAGCTGTATGTCTGCTCACCGGGGAACTCTATGGTGCTTGTGCCGTATGCCACAGAGGCAGCGGCAGTCTCAGGTGTCGGTACTGGTGACGTGAGGTGCAGGGCCGCACCGTCGCAACTGATGGCGTTCACCTCGTGGTAAGCACCCTGCGACTGCTGTGATGTCACTGCGCCGGAGCCTACCGGACGATGAGGGGTCAGCGTAGAGTTAGCGAGTGCTCCGTCGTTAGAAAGCAGTGCCACGTCGTTGAAGTCCACGTTGCCGTTTCCTGTGATGGCCGTGGAGTTAGGAGTGCCTACGCCCCCGGCAATGTCATATCCGTAGTTGAATGACCAGTAAGCCATTGTCTTAGGCTCTGCCGGTGTCTCAGGCTCAGCAGGAGTGTCGCTGCCGCCCTCATCGGCTGTGGTATAGTAAGCCTTGAACCAAACGTCTTCTTGGTTATTGCCAGAGAATACCACCTTTATGCTCTTCGTGGCAGGAGCCGCGCTGAAGTCAAGAGAAGCGAAGAGCGGAGCGGTGCCGTCGGCGAAAATTGGGTATTTCGCTGTGCTCTCAATGTCTGAGCCTTCTTTGACATTCTGTCCTATAGGCTCTTTGAAGAAGTTCACATCATCCTTGTCAACGGTATAGAGATAGCAGAGGTTGCCGACGTCAGACTGTGACAAGCCGCCTATCTCAAGCTTTGTTACCTTATAGCCTTCTGGTATGTTGATAGTACCAGGATCGTTGTTCTTGAAGTTTATGCCGTCGGTATATGATACAGAGTTACGGTCTGTCCAGTTACATGGAGTCTTCTCTATGCCACGGTTATTCATCGTAAGCGTGAAGCCTTCGGCATCAGCAAACTGATAGAGGTCGTTGGTAGAATGTTCCTTGTCGAAGTTCTCGCCATGCAGATACACGAACTTTGACGCCACGGCGGTGAAGGTGATGTCCTTCACGTTGGTGGTGTAGTTAGCATAGTTCACGCCCTGGTGGAAAGTCAGCGTCAGAGTGTAGTTGCCTGCAGGTAGTTCTGCTGTGTTGGGTAGTGAGGTGTTGTGTCCGGCTTCCTTGAAAGCCCAGTCGCCGCCATTCTCGCCTGTGCAAACCACGTTGGCGGTCTGCTTATAGACGGTGTTTCCGCCATCGTCAGTGATGAGGAATTCAATTGTCACAGGCTCACACGGTGTGGCTGTGTCAAACGAGATGGCGTAAGCCGCCGTCTGCGTGTTGGTCAGGGCAAACGTCACGACATCGCCGTCACCGACCCAGTTGAAGCAGTTCTGGTCATCACACGATGGTGTACTGCCCCACGAACAGTTCTTCGTGATTACCGCCTGTTTTCCGTCAAGCACGCCTGGCAGGGTGGTACCAGTGTCGGCGAATGTCATGACAGACATCAGCAGCAATGTGAATAGTGAAAGGATTTTTTTCATTTGTTTTTGTTTAATATGTTTAAGTTATAAAAATACCCCTTGTGTGTAGATTTTTGTTTTCGGATGGTGCAAAATTAGTCATAATTGATGGTCTGAAAGGGCAAAATAACACCATTTGAGGTATAAAAATATATCAAATGAAAAACTTATTCGCCTAATGTCTTTATTTATAATAATGTATTCCTTATTCAAGTTTCGCATGCGCTCAACTTGTTGGGTTATCAGGTTCTTGCTTAGGCAAGCGTCACTGCGTGCCGAGCGATTAGGTCGTAAGGTCATGAGGTGAAATATGTTTAATTGTGGTGAATAGTTGCCTAATATCACCTTAAAACCTTTAAGCGAAGCGACCTCAAAACCTTAAACCTCAACGAAACTGAAGCTTGCGAAAGTTGAGTTCCTTATTAAATAATTAAGGTAGTAAGAATATTTATGGTTGAGGATAAGATAGTTGCACCATATCACATTTATGTCTATTTTTCGCTGTAAAGTGATATTTTTATGAAAATATTTTGTTATAATGAAAACTTTTTAATACTTTTGCAAGAAAATTTATTTAGAAAAGAACAATGATTGACTCTCAAGACATGACGCTGAACGCTGAACAGAATGATTCTGCACAGGAGAAGCGCATCTACGCCTCAAAAGAGGAAGTGCTGGAGCGAGTGAAGACTCTCGCACAGGGCGAGGAAGAAATTACTAAACCTGAATTGGATCATCTCAAGACCGCTTTCTATTTCCTGCTCAATGCGGAGCGTGAGGCGGCGCAGAAGGCTTACATCGCTGATGGCGGCGACCCTATGCAGTATGTCGTCACACCTGACGAGACTGAGGAGGCTTTCAAGGCTGAGATGAACAAGATTAAGGAAATTCGCCAGGCGGCTTTCCAGAAGGCGGAGGCAGAGAAACAAGCCAATCTGAAACGCAAGCAAGAGATTATTGAGCGCATTAAGGCTCTCACCACTACTCCTGAGGAGGCTGCCACAGGTTTTGAGGAGGTGAAGGCATTGCAGGCTGAATGGCGCGAGATTAAGGCTGTGCCGGCAGAGAATGCCAGCGAGCTGTGGAACAACTACAAGTTGTGCCAGGAGCAGTTCTATGACCTTCTGAAGATGAACTTCGCTGCGCGTGAGTATGACTTCAAGAAAAATCTGGAGCAGAAGACCGCCCTGTGTGAGGCTGCCGAGCGTCTTGCCAACGAGGAGGACGTGGTAAGCGCTTTCCACCAGTTACAGGAGTTGCACAACCAGTACAGAGAGATTGGTCCGGTGGCTAAGGAACTGCGTGAGGAGGTGTGGGCACGCTTCAAGGCCGCGAGCACCGTGGTCAACAAGCGTCATGCCGACCACTTCGAGGCTATACGCCGACAGGAGGAGGAGAACTTGGCAAAGAAGAGTGAGCTGTGCGACAAGGTGGAGGCCATTACCACTGATGACTGCAAGACCGGCGCCGACTGGGACAAGAAGACCCGCGAGGTGCTTGACCTGCAGGCAGAATGGAAGACCATAGGCTTCGCACCGAAATCAATGAACGTGAAGATATTTGAGAGGTTCCGCACAGCCTGCGACCAGTTCTTTACAGCCAAGAACGAGTTCTATGACGAGAGGCGCGAGCGCTACCAGGAGAATATATCAAAGAAGGAGGAGCTGGTAAAGAAGGCTCAGGAGCTGCAGGACAGCACAGAGTGGAAGCAGACCGCCGACAAACTGATACAGTTGCAGAAGGAGTGGAAGACCATTGGCATGGTGCCACACAAGATAGGCGACCAGCTGTGGAATGACTTCCTCAGTGCCTGCAACAAGTTCTTTGAGGCACGTAATGCCGCTACATCTGACGAGCGCAACGAGCAGACAGAGAACCTGAAGAAGAAGCAGGACATCATAGAGAAGCTGAAGGCCTTGATAGAGGATACCGCCGACGACCTGCAGCAGAAGATGCAGGCTCTGATAGAGGAGTACAAGCAGGTGGGCCACGTTCCGTTCAAGGACAAGGACCAGATATTCCGTGAGTATCATGACACTCTCGACACTCTGTACAAGAAACTGAACAAGACACGTGCAAGCAAGCGCCTCAACGCTTTCAAGGAAGGACTGAAAGAGGTGGCTAAGCGTGGGGAGAACGCAGTGGAGACAGAGCGTCAGAAGATGCAGCGCAGATACAACGACATGAAGCAGGAGCTTGAGAACTATGAGAACAACCTCAACTTCCTCACTGCCAGCAGTAAGAAGGGCAGCTCACTCATTGACGAGATGAACCGCAAGGTGGAGAAACTGCGTGATGAGATTAAGCTCATGAAAGAGAAAATAAAGGCGATGAATGAATAACATCCATCCGTCATTACAGGATAAAGAACAGCCGTCAAGACGACATCAACGTCTTGACGGCTGTTTTTTATCTTCGCGCATATACAATAAACTACACGCGCATACGTTCTTTTTAAGGTGGATATTGCAAAATCAGCAAATTAAAACAAGATACCGACATGATAGAATATATAAAAGGCGCACTGACAGAGGTCACTCCGGCACAGGCTGTAGTGGAGACAGGAGGCATAGGCTACCTGCTCAACATATCACTTAACACCTACACTGCCATACAGGAGAAGAAAGACGTAAAACTGTATGTACACGAGGTATTGATGACCGGCGGCCGCGATGACTCCATGACGCTGTATGGCTTTGCCACGAAGCAGGAGCGCGAGATATACCGTATGCTCATAACCGTAAGCGGTGTGGGCAGCAACACCGCGCGCATGATTCTCAGCGCCACAAGCGCCACAGAACTGGTGAACATCATATCCACCGGCAACGAGAAGGCACTGAAGAGCGTGAAGGGCATAGGTCTGAAGACGGCGCAGCGCATCATCGTTGACCTCAGGGACAAGATGGCATCTAACGGTATGATACAGGATATCACCATGCAGGGTGCAGGCGCACAGGCGGCTGTCAACAACGAGGTGCGCGACGAGGCTGTCGGTGCACTCACCATGCTGGGCTTCTCACCGGCACCAAGCGCCAAGGTGGTGACAGAGATTTTACAACAGAACCCCGCTATGCCCGTGGAGCAAGTTATCAAGCAGGCTCTGAAATTGATTAAATGAACAAGCGGTTCCTCATAGTCCTCTCCTTTTGTATCATTGCCTCCATGGCAGTGATACACTCTATTGCTGCCCCTGACGACACAAACGTATGGGGCAAGGCTGACAATGCCAATAAGGAGAAGAAGGAGGAGACACAGGCCGGAGCCCAGGCTAAGAAGGACGACAGCAAGATGACGGCGGCTGAGCGCAGACGCCAGGCTGCCGCGGAGCGACGCAAGAAAGCTGAGGAGGAGAAGAATAAGAGTACGCTGGAGAAATACAGGGAGAAGCAGGCACGACTGAAAGTACAGGAGGACACCATACCCGACAGTCTGCTGCACCCACGATGGAAGATACAGCGCACACAGCCCATCACGTATGATGACATCAATCAGGGAGTGGCTGACCTGAAAAGACCTGAGAACATCAAGCAGACAACAGAATATAATGACACCACCGAACGCTACATCATAGGTTCAAAACTGGGCATGAGCTGGCTCGGCACACCAATAATGATGGAGCAGGGCGAGTTCTTGAAATGGTCGGAGCATAACCTCTTCAGAAACTATTTCAAGGAAAAGAATGCTGAGATATTCCAGCAGAAAGGCAAGGAGAAGTTTGACTTTACCGATATGCACTTTGACTTGGGACCGGCAGAGAAGATATTCGGTCCCGGCGGAATACAGGTAAAGACACAGGGCTCCGCAGAACTGAAACTCGGTGCCACCATGAAGAGCATAGACAACCCGTCACTGCCTATACGCAACCGCAACACTACCACCATAGACTTTGACGAGAAGATAAACATCAACGTCACCGGCAAGGTGGGCGACAAGATGAACATGAATCTTAACTACAACACTGATGCCACGTTTGACTATGACATGCAGAACATGAAGTTAAGATATGACGGCAAGGAGGATGAGATAATAAAGCTTGTGGAGGCAGGAAACGTAAGTTTCCCGTCTAACTCTTCACTTGTGCAGGGAGCCTCATCACTCTTCGGTATCAGGACCGACATGCAGTTTGGCAAACTGAAACTGCAGACGGTATTGTCACAGAAGAAATCAACGAGCCAGAGCGTATCAAGCAAGGGCGGCGTACAGCTTACACCATTTGAGATTAATGTAGCCAACTATGAGGCTAACAGGCACTTCTTCCTTGCCAAATACTTCCGTAACCGCTATGACGGATGGATGGCCACACTGCCGACCGTGACCACCGGCATATCTATAAAGCGTGTGGAGGTGTGGGTAACCAATAAGAGCGGAACGACGAGCAACACTCGTAACATCATAGCCTTGCCAAATCTGGGTGAGGGCAACCAGACTCCAAGCAACAATGCCAACACCCTGTATAGCGACATCAACGCGCTGACCGCCGCCGGCGTACGCAATATGGACAAGACAAGCGAGATACTTGACGGCACCACCGCAGGCGGCGAGGTGATGTCGGGCGGCAGCACCTATGAGAAGATTGAGAAGGCGCGCCTGCTCAGTTCATCTGAATACACCGTCAACAGTGCCATGGGCTACATCTCACTGAAGAGCACCTTGCAGAGCGACCAGGTGCTTGCCATAGCCTATGAGTACACCTACGGCGGAGCTACTTTCCAAGTGGGTGAGTTCTCAAGCGACAAGACCGACGTGACACAGGCATTGATAGTCAAATCATTGAAGAACACTAACAACACCCCGTCACAGAAGAACTGGCAGCTGATGATGCGTAACGTGTATTACCTGGCGTCATCGGTACAGAAAGAGAAGTTCAAGCTCGACGTAAAATACCAAAGCGACTCGGCAGGCGTGTATGTTACATACATACCAGAGAAAGAAGTAAAGAGCAACACCATAATCAAACTGCTGGGCGCTGACAGGCTGGACAACAACAACCGCACACACCCTAACGGCTACTTTGACTTCGTAGAAGGCTACACCATAAGCAACGGACGCGTATTCTTCCCCGTAGCGGAGCCTTTCGGTACGGCGATGTATAACGCCTTGCGACAAAGAGGTGTGAGCGATGACGTGGCAAGCAAATACAGATACCAGGAACTGTATGACACCACGCAGACAGTAGCTAAGCAGACAGCAGAGAAGAACAAGTATATACTCACTGGCCAGTATAAAGGCACATCGGCTGGAGTGATAAGCCTGGGAGCCTCGTTTATTCCGCAAGGCTCGGTAAAGGTCACCGCCGCCGGTATGGAACTGATGGAGGGCGTGGACTATACCGTGGACTACTCTGCAGGAGAGGTGACGATACTCAACCAGAGTATTATCGACGCCGGCACCGCTGTCAATGTATCGCTTGAAAGCAACAATGACTACGGCATGCAGCGCAAGACCATGTTTGGTCTGAACTGGGAGTACGACTTCTCTAAGGATTTCCAGATGAGCGGTACTTTCCAACACTTGTCTGAGCAGAGCCTTACGTCAAAGGTATCTATGGGCAGCGAGCCGGTAAGCAACACCCTTGTAGGTCTGAACCTGAACTGGAAGAAGGAGAGTCAATGGCTTACCAATATGCTCAACAAGATACCGTTGTTGCATGTATCAAAGCCTTCCAACATACAGTTTAACATGGAGTTTGCCAAGTTGTTCAGCTCCATAGCCAGCGGCACACAGGACAATGCTTCCTATCTGGATGATTTTGAGAGCGCTACCAACAACATTGACGTGAGCACACCATCGGCATGGACGCTGTGTAGTGTGCCTACCGGTGGCAAGAATGCATACGGCAAGACCTCATTGGAGTCTGGCTACAACAGAGCACGACTGGCATGGTACAACATCGACAAGCTGTTCACACAACGCTCTTCCACACTGATGCCAAGCCATATCAAGAACGACCTGGAGCAGTTGTCTAACCACTATGTGCGCGAGGTGTATGTAAACGAGTTGTATCCTAACCGCGACCAGAACACCTATAACGGAGCCACATCCACTCTTGACATTCTCAACCTCGCCTTCTACCCGTCAGAGCGCGGACCATACAACTTCAACCCCGGCATCACCGCCAACGGCAGACTGCCTGAACCGACGAAGTCATGGGGCGGTATGATGCGTAAGCTTGATACCAACGACTTTGAGGAGGCCAACATTGAGTATATAGAGTTCTGGATGTTAGACCCCTTTGTCTATACACGCGAGGACGGAACGGCTGCCAAGCATACAGGTACGCTACACATAAACCTCGGCGAGGTGTCTGAGGACATACTCTATGACGGCAAGAAATTCTATGAGAGCGGCATGCCTGTGAGTGATGCGGAAGCTACACGCATAGACACTACGCAATGGGGTAAGATTCCAGTACAGAACACCATCAACTATGCCTTTGCAACGACAAGCGGCTCACGCCAGAAACAAGACCTTGGATACAACGGTCTTAACGACGAGGAAGAGCAGCAATGGGATGCATACCAGAACTTCATAAACGCTGTGAAGGCCAACGTGACTAACGACAGTGCAAGGGCAGCTATCCTCAATGACCCTGCGGCCGATGACTATCACTACTACAGAGGAAGTGACTGGGACGCACAGCAGACATCTATACTTGACAGGTACAAATACATAAACAACCCACAGGGCAACTCTCCTGACTCTGACACAAGGACTGAGTCGTATGACACATCATACAAGACTTCGCCTGACGTGGAGGACATAAATCAGGACTATACCCTCAACGAATACGAGAATTACTATGACTACACCATAGAGATAGACCCTGACAAGATGTCTTCGTCATCTAATGAGTATATAGTGGACAAGAGAGAGGCTACCACCACCCTGCGCAACGGAAAGAAGGAGACTGTGACATGGTATCAGTTCAGAATACCACTGACAACAGGAAGGAAAGTAGGAGCCATCTCTGACTTCTCTTCCATACGTTTCATGCGTATGTATATGCAGGGATTCGAGGAGCCTACCATACTACGTTTTGCCAGCCTTGACCTGGTAAGAGGTGACTGGCGCATATATGACCAGCAGATACAGGGAGCCTCAGCCAATCCTACCGCACAGCTGGCAGCATCAGCTATAAGCATTGAGGAGAATAATGACAAGACTCCTGTAAACTATGTATTGCCACCAGGCATCAGCAGAGTGGTTGACCCTTCACAGCCACAGCTGACGGAGAACAACGAGCAGGCTCTGCGCATGGACATCACCAATATGTCACGAAACGATGCCGTGGCTGTATATAAGAACACAAACTATGACTTACGCTATTACAAGCGTCTGCAAATGTTTGTGCATGCCAACGCTTTGGAGCAGAACACCACTAACCTGCAAAACTCACAACTGGCAGTGTTTATCAGACTGGGTTCAGACTTCAACAACAACTTCTATGAGTATGAGATACCATTGAAACTTACCGTCCCTGGCGTTTACAGCACTTACTCCGGTGCTGACTGCGAAGCTGTATGGCCGACAGAGAACATGCTGAATATCGAGTTGAAGAAACTCACGGCACTGAAGAAGCAACGCAACATATTAAAGGCACAGGGCAAAGCTTCACAAAACGTACTCTACTCTACTTACGACAGCGATAACCAGAACAACAAAATTTCGATTATAGGTAACCCTTCATTGGGAGAGGTGCGCACTATGATGATAGGTGTACGCAATCTCTCTGCAGACATGAAGGACGGAGAGGTATGGGTTAATGAGCTGAGACTTATAGAGCCTGAGAGCGACGGAGGATGGGCTGCATCAGCTAACCTCAACATGGAGCTGTCAGACCTTGGCACTGTGCAGGCATCCGGCAAATACATCAGTGACGGTTTCGGCGGCATAGAGCAGAAGGTTCTGGAACGTACTACCAACAAGTACGGAACGTACTCTATTACCACACAGGTACAGTTGGGCAAGTTCTTCCCTGACAAGGCAAACGTGTCTATACCTTTATATTATAGTGTAACACGCGAGCGTACCTCTCCTAAATACAATCCTCTCGACACCGACATGTTGTTAGAGGACGCACTGGAGAGTGCAGCAGACAAGCATGAGAAAGACTCCATTAAGAGCATTGCCGTCACAAATACCGTAAGCAAGAACCTGTCACTATCGGGTATGCGCGTAGGTATCATAACAAAGCGTCATCCTATGCCGTATGACCCAGGCAACTTCACTTTCTCTTACAGTCACTCACACCAGCACACTGACGGAGAGACAACTGTATATGAGAACGAAGACAAATGGATGGGATCCATCAACTACTCTTGGACTCCTATATACAAGCCTCTTGAACCATTCAAGAAGCTAAAGTCTAAATCAAAATACTTAGACATAGTCAAGAAGTTTGCCCTGAACTGGTTGCCACAGAACATAGCGGCAAACACCGTTATGACACGCATATACTCAGAGTTGCAGGAGCGAGACCTTGAAGACCTGAGCAACACATCAAGTCTGCCAGCGAACTTCAGTTCTGAGTTCACATGGGATCGTAGCCTGTCTGTACGTTGGGACCTGACAAAGAATCTGCACATGAGTTTCCAAAGTGCCACACGAGCTGAGATAGAAGAGCCTTACACCCAGGTCAACAAAGACCTGAACCCTGACGGCTATGCGGCATGGAAGGACTCTATATGGACAAGCATAAAGCACTTTGGTACACCGTTGGACTACAACCAGTCGTTCAACGCCTCATACCAACTGCCACTCAGCATGATGCCTATATTTGACTGGATAAAGGCTGACGGTTCCTATGCCGCCACATACCGTTGGGCAAGAGGCGCAGAGGAGGACGGCGTCATTAAGCACGGCCATACCATAGCCAACAACAGAACCATAAATATCAACTCCACATTAGACATGGTGAAGTTGTATAACCATGTGCCGTTCCTGAAGAAAGTGAACGACAACGTGGGAAAGGCTAAGAAGAAGACACCAGAGAGCGTATTGAAGCGCCAGAAAGAACAAAAGAAGCTGGAGAAAGAGAAGAAAAAGGACGAGACGAAAAAGGGCGACACTCAAGAGAATGAAGATAACAAAGAAGAGGTTGCCAACGACAAGAAGGCTTCGCCATCCAAGAAACAGGATATAGCGAAGAAGAATACCTATACACGAGAACTGACCATAGCGGCAGACACCTCTACAATAGTCACCCATGGTAAGAAGTCCACCCGTCTGCTCGTTACGGCTAAAGACATGAACGGAAAGGAGATACGTGTTAAATACAAGAAGATAGACAACAACAAGATAAAGATAATAAACAAAGCCGACTCTACGGTAAAGATGAAACTGTCTGTGGTGGCACTTGAACCACTTGAAAACCAGCAATGGTACAAGATAGCGCAAGGAGCTGCACGCGTACTCATGTCTGTCAGAAACATATCTATCAGCTACCGTAACCAATACTCCATGGCACTGCCGGGCTTCACTCCGACAATAGGCAGCGCCTTCGGACAGAACAAGAATAACAGTATGGCTCCGGGACTTGATTTCGCTTTCGGATTTACAGATGACAGCTTCATTGAGAAGGCACAGCGGGAAGGCTGGTTGGTAAGCGGTGACTCCATCAGTCCTGCCACCACAAGCAGAACGGAGGACTTACAGGTCAAGATGACACTTGAACCATTCAACAACCTCAAGCTTGACCTCAACTTCGCCCACACACAGACCAAGCAGAAGTCAATACAATATGTATATGCAGGCAATCCTACTACCCAAAGCGGTACTTTCACTATGACTACCGTGAGCATCAAGTCGGCATTCGAGGGTATAGGTTCGGCAAACAACGGTTACCGCTCTGCATCATTTGAGAAGTTCTGCGGACTGCTCGACTCCTACCGCTCACGCGTGCAGCAACAGTTCGCCGGCACAAGATACCCGGCAAACACACCATACGCAGGACAGGCATTTGACGCTGCCAAGGGAGAAGTCAACCGCTACAGCGCAGACGTGATGGTACCAGCATTCCTCAATGCCTATACAGGGTATAGCGGACTAAGCATATTCCCAGCCATAACAAGTATGCTGCCTAACTGGACTCTCCGCTTCAGCGGACTTACCCAGATACAATGGTTCCGCGACCACTTCAAGAGTTTCAACATTAACCACTCATACAAAAGTGTGTATGCCGTAGGCTCATACAGTTCCTACTCCACATACATGTCATACATGGGTGACCAGATAGGCTTTATCTCTGATGCTACAGATGCAAGCAAACTGGTGCCAAACTCCATGTTCAATGTATCAACAGTGAGCATTAACGAGGCTTTCGCCCCATTATTGGGCATAGACTTCACACTGCCTAACAACATGACATTCAAAGCTGAGTATAAGACAACACGTGTGCTTACACTCTCCATGACGAGTGTTCAGATTAACGAGGCACTGTCAAAAGACTGGGTATTCGGCGTAGGATATAAGATTAACGACTTCAATCCATTCCGTGTCAAGTCATCTCTTGCCGCCAAGGGAAAGAAGAAAGGCAGAGGCGGCAGGAACGATGAAGACAACACAGCTAATAACGCTACGTCAAAATCAACATCACAGAGTAAGGGCTTCGCTCATGACCTCAACCTGCGATTAGATGTCAGCTATCGCCAGCAGGCCGCCATAACGCGCGACATTGCCAGTGCGTCATCTTCTGCCACATCAGGCAACACGGCTTTCAAACTGGCATTCTCTGCGGAATATACGATATCAAAGCTATTGTCTATGAGTTTCTATTATGACAGACAGTCCAACACCCCGTTGCTTTCTGCCGGCTCATATCCTACAGTAACGCAAGACTTCGGTCTCGGAGTGAAATTCTCACTTACCAGATAACCCCTGGGAATTGCTCCATAAAACAGTTAAAACAACGTAATTTGGCAATTTTACAAGAAAAAAATTTCTGTGTCTGCAAAAATACTCTTACCTTTGCACCATCAGACATATATATGCTATGACATACAAATATGACTTTCTCATTATAGGTGCCGGCGTGGCCGGTATGAGTTATGCTCTTAAGGTGGCAAGAGCGAAAAAAGGCAAGATATGCCTAATATGTAAGACCACCCTTGACGAAGCCAACACAACACGTGCACAAGGCGGTGTAGCATCTGTCACCAACGTCATTGTTGATGACTTTGAGAAGCACATACACGACACCATGGTAGCCGGCGATTACATATCTGACCCAGCGGCTGTGGACCAAGTGGTGCGCATGGGACCGTCACAGATACGAGAACTTGTAGAATGGGGTGTAAACTTTGACAAGAACGAGGATGGCCTCTATGACTTGCACCGTGAGGGTGGACACTCAGAGTTCCGCATACTGCACCATGCCGATGACACCGGCGCAGAGATACAGCGCGGTCTGATGGCTGCCGTGAGGGCATGCCCCGACATTGAGATAAAGGAGAATCACTTTGCAGTGGAGGTAATAACACAGCACCATCTGGGCATTGAGGTGACAAGGCAGTCACATGACATTGAGTGCTATGGAGCCTATATCCTTAACCCTGAGACACAAAAGGTGGACACATACCTCAGCAAGGTCACAGTAATGTGTACGGGTGGTTGCGGTGCAGTATATCTCACCACCACCAACCCTGTCATCGCTACAGGCGACGGCGAGGCCATGGCCTATCGCGCTAAAGCTACTGTAGCCGACATGGAGTTCGTACAGTTCCACCCTACGTCTCTCTATCATCCAGGAGAGACACACCCCGCATATCTCATCACTGAAGCCATGCGTGGATACGGAGGCATACTACGTCTGCCTACAGGCGAGACATTCATGGAGAAGTATGACGAGCGTCTTTCCCTCGCACCTCGCGACATTGTGGCACGCGCCATCGACAAGGAGATGAAGATACACGGCATTGACCATGTATGTCTTGACGTGACACACAAAGACCCGGAGGAGACACGCCACCATTTCCCTAACATTTACCAGAAATGCCTCAGCATAGGCATTGACATCACGAAGGAGTATATCCCCGTAAGGCCAGCGGCACACTATATGTGCGGCGGCATCAAGGTTGACCTCAACGGTCAGTCAAGCATCAAGCGCCTGTATGCCATCGGAGAGTGCTCTTGCACAGGTCTGCATGGCGGCAACCGTCTGGCATCAAACTCCCTCATTGAGGCCGTAGTATATGCCGAGACTGCTTCCAAACACTCTCTCGACCATATTGATGAGTATGACTTCAACACCTTGGTACCGGAATGGAACGATGAAGGCACTATGACAAACGAGGAGAAAGTGCTTATTACACAGAGTGTGCATGAGGTGGGAAGCATTATGTCAAACTATGTAGGCATAGTGCGTAGTGACCTTCGACTGAAACGTGCATGGGTACGCCTTGACACCTTATATGAGGAGACTGAGGCTCTGTTCAAGCGTGTAAGCCCAACCAAAGATATTTGCGAACTGCGTAACATGATTAATGTGGCATACCTTATTACCAGATGGGCCATAGAGCGCAAAGAGTGTCGTGGATTGCATTTCACCACCGACTATCCACAGCACGCATACGACACAAACAACAAAACTAACTAAGATAATGAAGAAACTACTACTAAATTATTATTTTACTTCAATATGTTTATTGCTATGCAGCATGACACAAGCTGCAGGGGTGGCAACAGTAACCATAGAGGGCCCACAGAGCATGACATTCGGCTCTGCCACCAATATACCATTCTCAAACCCTTACAGCATTGTCATTACTGACAGCGAGGGCAACAACATTGCAGAAGGAGCAGAAGGACTAACCGTAACATGGGACATTGAGGGCTTCAAAACCATCAACGACACCGAGGGACAGTATTGCGACTCATACGGTTCGTTTTCTGTTAACAACCAGAACAAGCTCACCACTACCTTCGACTTGTGCGACGTGCCAATGAATTTCTACGGCCGCATGACAGCCACTGTCACATACGGCGGCAGCACCGCCAAGGGCGAGCTATACGTAGCGGCGCTGGGTGACAAGAGCCAACCCGCCGGCCAGTTATTGCCATTGGCAGGATACCCCAAAGTGTTCAGCACTTATCCCGACCAAATCACCGGTTATAACGTACTAAAAGATACATACGCCGCAAAGCAAGACCCGATTATAGGCGGATGGGCTGTGGCTGGCAGCGATGGCGGCATGAGTGCAACACTGCAGAAGGACGCTGACGGAACGAAGTACGTAAGGTTCTCATCTACTAAAGCGAAGAAATCACATATCATGTCAACAAACATGGATGCAATTACCAGCCAGGTAATTTATGTTTCCACGCTTCGCTTCCCGACGGCCGGCGCTACGATGACACTGACACAGGGCTATCCAATGTGGCAGAGCAAGAATTTCTATAATCCCGTGACAGTAAACTACGACGGCACAAACATCACCATAAATAATGTCAAGCTTGAGAAGGACGGCACAGCCGTAACCTTCGCAAAGAACACGTGGTACAACGTAGTGATGTCTGCCGACAAGACCACCGAAAAGTGCTACTGCCTCGTGTATGACACCGACGGAACACTGCTAGGCTCGGCTCCCGTCACAGCATGGACAGACAGTTCCAATCCCACGTTCTTCGGCATCGGCATGCAGAACAGTGTAGCTACAGGTTCCGTGGATATAGCTTCCGTGGAGGCTTACGTACCAACCATTGATGCAGACAGCTACAGCCTGACGGCAGACAAGACCACGCTCTCCATCCCTAACGGCGAGACGGCACAGCTCTCTGCCTCTGTCAGCGACACACGCGGATATGAGATTACACAGAAAGCCACTTGGAGCGTAGTGGAGCCTGATATGCAGCAGTCTGTAACTATCACACCGTCTGCCACAGACTCACACGTGGCTACCATCACACTACCGGCTACGGCAGAGGCAGGCACTGCAACCATACTCGTGAACATAGGCGGAGTGACCAAGACAATACCGCTGACTCTCACGTCATCTGCCGAGAGCGTGAAGTTCACGTCATCTACAACAAGCATCACCATTCCTTTGGAAAGCGGCAGCAACGCCACCGCTACATACGCAGCCACCGTGGTTGACGGCTCAGGCTCAGACCTCGGCCGTAACGTGACGCTCAAGGCTTATGAAAAGGATGGCACCACCCCACTCCATAATGCTAACATCACGTTTGACGCACAGAGCGGCACACTCTCAGTCAACGCTGCAGCACAGCCTACGCAGGTTGTGATAACAGCCACATCACAGAACAGCGACAACGAGCCTATAGCCAAGAGTCTCACCGTGAATATACACGGCTTGACATTCGACTTCGGCTATGCTACTGATGAGGGCATTGCCGACGGCTACACCGTGGTAGGCACAAGCACCACATATAATAGCAATGACGGCTATGGCATAGCAAGCGGCACACCGACTGTCGGAGGAACAGCCTCTGCCACTGACGCTACGAAGGATTACCTTAGTAGTGGATTCACCTTCAACGTAAAGGTACAGAAGGGCTGTTTCTACACTGTCAGCATAACATACTCAGGCACCCTCACTACAGGATATATCAACAGCGACCTGACTGGCTACGAACTCGGCACTCACACTGCTATGCAGACAGAGGAATATACCATTCCTGCTACACGCGACTTCATTGACCTGTGTGTCACTGATGCCATAGCGCAGATAAGCATCTCTAAGCAGCCGGTAAGACAGAAGCGCACCAAGCCCGTGGTACACCACATAGGCGACTCCACATCTGCCAACAACGGTTCGTGGGCTTACCGTCTGGCAAGCCTGTGCAACGGCGGCAGCTATCCTGACCTTACCGCTCTCTGCACTTTCCAAAACAACGGTCGAGGCGGACGCAACCTCTCTACATATTACACCCAGGGACTGCTTGCCAATGTACTTGCCGACATCTACCCCGACGACATCGTGATGTTTGGAAACATGGGTACCAACGGCATGGGCAACAGCTTTGAGGCTGACGTAAACTATTACCTTGACGCTGCAGAGGCTCTGGGCGCTAAGATTATCCTTAACAGCTACTCTCCTCACGGCGCTGTAAGCAATTACGCAAGTGGCTATAACTCATCCACCGCAACCTTCGACTCTTACCGTCGCGACAGTTATGACAACATAATACGCAGTATTGCAACCAAGCGTGCAACCAGCGATGAGAATTACCTCGGTTTTGTGGAGATAGGCAAGAATGCCGATGCTATCTTCAATGCTTACGCTAAAGATTATGCCGCTAACAACTACGCATCTGCCGATGCTGCAGCACAGGCCATCATAGCCTGCTTCACCGACCATAACCACTACAGCAACGGCACCTTGGCTTGTGACCTGATGCTCAACGGATATGAAACAACCGACGCCAAGGGCATAGTGCAGCAGCTGATTGACATTCTCAGCCAAAGTTCAACACCCGTCACTGCTCCTGTGGCTAAAAGTAACGCAATGACAAGAGTCGGAATTTACGACATTCTCGGTCGCAAGGTAAGCGATGGGCAAATGATAACATCATCGGTTGCTGACAAACTGCACAGCGGACTTTACATCATCAACGGTAAGAAATACATGATGAGATAGACCGTATCTCACCATGAGAGTATAAAAGAAGGCGTATCACGCAACCATAACCGGCAGCGTGATACGCCTTTTCTTTTTCACATCCTATATTAGCATGTTTGTTATTCCTGTGAAATAAGAAAGTAAATTCACTGTATTTAGTTTGAGAAAGAATATCTATCTCTGAGACCATCATATAAAGACGGGGAAAGCCACTGCACAGATAACAGAAGAGGGTATGTCGTTTTTGCACGACATACCCACTTTCTATAATGTTCGTCTATGTTGTTACACAATTATTATACAAGGTGTGAGATAACGCTCTCACGGTCACCTGGCAGATAGTCAATGACAGGTATCTCAATCATGGTGTAGCAACCTGGCTGCTGTCTGAGAGATGCGCGTGCCACATTGACGAGCACCTGAGCGGTCAAGGCAGGGTTGTTAATCTTCATGTTGAACTCAAACATCTGGTTGTGAGTCTTACCTGACACGCCCTTGCGTGTGAGGTTCACGCCATGACCTACGTCATTGAGGGCATCAACGCTCTCTACCTGGAATACGTGAGTCTCATCGTTAGCAAAGTATGGGTCTGCCTTGATAGCCTTTGTAACCTCCTCAAGGTTAGCACCGTCCTCAAGCTCTACATATACCATACGGCGATGTATGCCCTCGCCTACAGGAATAGTCATTGACAGAGCGTCCTTCACACCTGCCTTTGAGCGCACGCACACTGAGTGACCCATAGAACGGCCAGGACCGAAGTTAGTGTATGACAGTCCCTTTGGTGCAAGTGACTCCATCAGAGTACGAACAACTGAGTCTGAACCCGGATCCCAACCTGCAGCTATCACTGCCACAGCATTATTCTTCTGGCAGATTGGCATGAGTGCCTTGCGATAGTCAACGATAGAGGTATGAATGTCAAAGGAGTCAACGGTATTGATGCCCATGGCAAGTATCTTCTCAGCATACTCCTGGCAAGAGCGTGTAGGAGTAGCGAGGATAGCCACGTCAACGTCCTTCAGTTCTGTGATGTCCTTCACCACCTCGTACGGAGTAAGTTCCAAGGGCTTGTTCTCCGCACCTGCACGACGTACCACGCCGGCAATCTCAAAATCCTCTGCGGCCTCAAGTGCCTCAATGGCAAACTTGCCGATATTGCCGTAACCTACTACGGCTGCTCTGATTTTCTTCATGTTTGTTTATTTATT
>Ga0247611_10002279_pt1 | contig 31437 bp, 33 predicted proteins | sample 177DNAGHGhighgp2_FD_192422 | JGI IMG/M metagenome (GOLD analysis project Ga0247611, IMG submission 192422) | Sheep rumen microbial communities from Palmerston North, Manawatu-Wanganui, New Zealand - 1770 DNA GHGhigh gp2 | ecosystem: Host-associated > Mammals > Digestive system > Stomach > Rumen... | reverse complement strand
CAGGCGCAAAGCGTAAGATCGGCTTCCAAGGCGGTCAGATGCCTCTCCAGCGTTTGGTTCCTAAGTTCGGTTTCAAGAACATGAATCGTATTGAGTATACCCCTGTCAATCTTGCAACTTTGCAGAAGCTTGCTGACAAAGGCATCACGGTTGTCACACCCGAAGTGCTTGTTGAAAACGGTGTCACCCACAAGAAGGAGCTTGTCAAGATCCTTGGTCGTGGCGAATTGACTGCAAAATTGGAAGTTAGGGCTCACGCATTTTCCGCCAAGGCTAAAGAGATGATCGAAGCCGTCGGTGGCACTTGCGACAAATACGAAACGAAATGAAAAGATTGATTGAAACCATAAGGAACATCTTCAAGATTGAAGAGCTGCGTAAACGTATCCTGTTTACCATCCTCATCATCTTGGTCTATCGTTTCGGCTCGTTCGTCGTCATTCCTGGCATCGACCCGAACCAGTTGTCAATCATTCAGAAGAGCAGTGAAGGCGGCCTTCTCGGTCTGTTGAACATGTTCTCTGGTGGCGCTTTCGGTAATGCCTCCATCTTCGCTTTGGGTATCATGCCTTACATCACCGCATCCATCATCATCCAATTGCTTGGCATGGCAGTGCCTTACTTCCAGCGCTTGCAAAAGGAAGGTGAAAGCGGTCGTAAGAAGCTGAACCAAATCATGCGTTATTTGACGGTGATTATCGTCTTCATCCAAGCTCCCGGTTATATCCGTAATGTTATCGAGCAATTTAGGATGGCAGGCGCCGTCACCGCTGTTACTCCCTTTGACGGATCCGCTCCCGGTGTATTCTTCTGGATTTCATCGGTCGTCCTTCTTACTGCGGGCACCTTGTTTATCATGTGGCTCGGCGAGAAGATCACTGACAGAGGTATTGGCAATGGTATTTCCCTCATCATTATGATCGGTATCATTGCCCGTCTGCCTGGTGCTTTCGTGGCCGAATGTGCAGCACGTTTCAACCAAGGTGGAACCGGCCTGCTGGTTCTTGTCATCGAGTTGATTGTGTTGTTCTTCGTGATGGTGGGCACTATCGCCCTCGTCCAAGGCACGCGCAAGATCCCGGTACAGTATGCCAAGCGTGTGGTTGGCAACCGCCAGTACGGTGGTGTCCGTCAATACATCCCGCTGAAAGTGAATGCTGCTGGTGTTATGCCTATCATCTTCGCTCAGGCCATCATGTTCCTGCCCATCACCATTGCTGGTTTTAGACAGAGCGAGAGCCTGACGGGATTTGCCGCCGCTTTCACCAATATCAATGGTTTCTGGTACAACCTCGTGTTCTTCCTTATGATCATCGCCTTCACCTATTTCTATACGGCTGTGACGATGAACACCAACCAAATGGCGGAAGATATCAAGAAGAACGGTGGCTTCATTCCTGGTGTGAAGCCTGGTAAGAAGACGGCAGAATATCTTGACGACATCATGTCGCGTATCACCTTGCCTGGATCCATCTTCCTCGGCATTGTGGCCATCATGCCTGCCATCGTTGCTTCACTCATGAACGTCACTACGGGATTCTCCCACTTCTATGGCGGAACCTCGCTGTTGATTCTTGTGGGCGTTGTGCTTGACACTTTGCAACAAATCGAAAGCCACCTCTTGATGCACCACTATGATGGTCTCACCAAGACTGGCCGCATCAAAGGTCGTATTGGCAGAATGTAAGTTTAAGTGTTCTTTGCCCATGGGAGCAAGACAAACCCAAGTTTCGGGAAACCTTCGGAAATTGTGTCGGAGGTTTCCCGAAATGAAGGCAGAGTAAGGAGCCAAAATGGTGAAGATGAAGAAATTTGACAAAAATCACCTTCGTTTGGAAAAAAAATCTTACTTTTGCAGCCCGAAATTCGGGTCCAGAATGGTGAAGGACAGAAGCAAATAACTAAATAATAAGTATTTGAAAGTATAAAGTATGGTAAAACAATTGTCGATTGAACAGGAAGGCACAGTAGTGGAGGCATTGGGAAATGCCATGTTCCGCGTTGAGTTGGAGAACGGTTTGATTATCATCGCCACCATCTCCGGTAAGATGCGTATGCACTATATCAAGATTCTGCCTGGCGACAAAGTCAAGTTGGAAATGTCTCCCTATGATTTGACAAAGGGCCGTATCACCTTCAGATACAAGAGTTAACTACAAAAGTATATTGAAATGAAAGTTCAAGCATCTGTAAAGAAAAGATCTGCCGATTGCATCATCGTGAAGCGCAAGGGCAGAGTGTATGTGATTAATAAGAAGAACCCTAAAGAGAATCAGCGTCAGGGTTAATCTTGGTCGATAATTTTAAACTAAAGAATAAGATAATATGGCAAGAATCGCTGGTGTAGATATCCCGAGCAACAAGGCCGGTGAAATCTCATTAACCTACATTTACGGCATTGGCAGATCGCTGTCGAAGGAAATCCTGAACAAGGCAGGCGTTGAGCCCAGCAAGAAAGTCCAGGACTGGACCGACGACGAACAGAAAACCGTTCGTGACATCATCGCCGAACAGTACAAGACCGAAGGTGAACTTCGTGGTGAAGTTCAGATGAACATTAAGCGTTTGATGGATATCGGTTGCTACAGAGGTATCCGTCATCGTGCTGGTTTGCCCGTCCGCGGACAAAGCACCAAAAACAACGCACGTACCCGTAAGGGCCGTAAGAAGACTGTCGCTAACAAGAAGAAAGCTACCAAGTAATAGGTAGTTGGATCATATCTAATTATTAAAACCACACAATTAAAAAATGGCAAAAAACAACAAAGTTACAAGGAAACGTGTTGTGAAGATTGAAGCTACGGGCATGGCTTTCGTGAAAGCTTCGTTCAACAACGTCATCGTTTCTTTGACCAACAATGAAGGACAAGTCATTTCTTGGGCATCAGCAGGTAAGATGGGCTTTAAAGGCTCAAAGAAGAACACACCATACGCTGCTCAGATGGCTGCTGAAGAGTGCGCCAAGACTGCCTATGACTTGGGATTACGCAAAGTTAAAGTTTATGTGAAGGGACCTGGTGCAGGACGTGAATCTGCCATTCGTGCCATCCACTCCATGGGCGTTGAAGTGACCGAAATCATCGACGTCACCCCGCTGCCGCATAATGGATGCCGTCCTCCAAAACGTAGAAGAGTGTAAAGTTGAACAATTAAAAAACTTGAATTATGGCTAGATATACAGGTCCAAAAACGAAAATCGCTCGTAAGTTCGGTGAACCCATCTTCGGTTCAGACAAGTACTTCGAAAAGAGAAACTATCCTCCTGGAATGCATGGTGCCAACAGCAGAAGAAAGAAAGTCTCGGAATACGGCACTCAGCTGAAGGAGAAGCAAAAGGCTAAATATACCTACGGAGTTCTCGAGAGACAATTCCGCAAGACCTTCGAGCACGCTCGCCGCAAGGAAGGCGTCACGGGTCTGATTCTGATGCAACTTTTGGAATCACGTCTTGACAATGTGGTCTACCGTCTGGGAATCGCTCCCACCCGCGCCGCCGCCCGTCAGCTCGTGAACCATCGCCATATCGTCGTCAATGGCAGTGTCCTCAGCATTCCTTCCTACTTCGTGAAAGTCGGTGATGTTGTCGGCGTTCGTGAAAAGTCAAAGAGCTTGGAAGTCGTCACCAATTCCTTGGAAGGCCGTCAGGGCAGCAACTTTGCCTGGCTGGAATGGGATTCGGATAAGATGTGCGGCAAGTTCATGAACTATCCTGCTCGCGAAGAGATTCCAGAGAACATCAACGAACAGCTCATCGTTGAATTGTATTCTAAGTAATTGTTGTTTGTTAACCTGGTAATATAAATAAATATGGCAATTTTAGCGTTTCAAAAACCCGATGAGGTTATCATGATTGAAGGCACCGATACCAAAGGCGTCTTCGAGTTTCGGCCTCTTGAACCAGGTTTCGGCATCACCATTGGTAATGCGCTTAGGAGAATCCTGTTGTCTTCTCTTGAAGGCTTCGCTATCACTTCTATCCACATCGACGGCGTCAGCCACGAATTCGCCTCCATCGACGGCGTTATCGAAGATGTCGCCGACATGGTCTTGAATTTCAAACAAGTCCGCCTCAAACAAGTTGTTCCCACGGAAACACACGAGAAGGTCAGTTTCACCATCACAGGCCAAGTGCAATTCAAAGCCGGTGACATCAACAAATACCTCTGCTCCTTCCAAGTGCTGAATCCGGAACTCGTCATCTGCAATCTCGAGCCCTCCGTGAAGCTTAACATTGAGCTGACCATCAACAAGGGTAGGGGTTATGTTCCGGCTGACGAGAATAAGGTTGTTGGTGCTCCCGTCGACACTATCGCTATCGACTCCATCTATACTCCTATTCGTAACGTGAGCTACAAGGTGGAAAACTGGCGTGTCGAGCAAAAGACCGACTACGAAAAACTTGTTATCGAAATCGATACCGATGGTTCGATCAATCCTAAAGATGCTTTGAAAGAAGCCGCAAAGATCCTCATCTATCATTTCATGCTCTTCTCTGACGAGAATATCAATCTCGTCCCCGACGAAAAGACCGTGACCGAAGACTTTGATGAAGGTTCGTTGCATACCCGCCAGCTCCTCAAGACCAAGCTCGTCGACCTCGACTTGTCGGTACGTGCCTTGAACTGCTTGAAAGCTGCTGAGGTTGAAACGCTTGGTGAACTTGTCGCCTTCAACAAGCAAGACCTGCTCAAGTTCCGCAACTTCGGTAAGAAGTCGCTCACAGAACTTGATGAACTGGTCAGAAGCAAAGGCCTCGAGTTCGGTATGAATGTCAGCAAATATAAATTAGATAAGGAATAAGAAAGATGAGACACAATAAGAAATTCAATCACTTGGGAAGAAAAAGCGCTCACCGCGCAGCTATGCTTTCGAACATGGCTTCTTCGCTGATTCTTCACAAACGCATCATCACCACGACTGCCAAGGCTAAGGCTTTGCGCATGTACATTGAGCCTTTGATTACCAAGGCGAAACCGGAATACAATGCCACGACCGAGACGGGTTCGAGCAACCGTAGAGTTGTTTTCTCTTACCTGCAAAACAAGTTTGCCGTGACTGAATTGTTCCGCGAGATTGGCCCGAAAGTGGCTACTCGTCCTGGAGGCTACACCCGCATCATCCGTATGCCGGAAAACCGTAAAGGTGATGCCGCTGAGATGGCCCTGATGGAACTTGTCGACTACAACGAGGTCTACACCCGCGAGGGTCAGAAGACCGCCGCTAAGGCCAAGAGCACCCGTCGTAGCAGCAAGAAGGCTGCTCCTAAGGCTGAAGCCGCTGAGGCTCCTGCCGATGAGACGAAAGAATAATGTTTTTTCGATACAGATGAAGAAAGGCTGCCGAGAGGCGGCCTTTCTTTTATTTTGGTTCCTTCGTCCCTCTGGGGCTTTGCTCTACCGCCTGCTTATCTCTGGGACTATGCGAAACCCCGTAGGGGTGACGGACAATAAGCAGGCGGTTTCAACCCCTGCGGATAACACGGATGACATACCTATCGGAACCCCGTAGGGGTGACAGGAAAACACAAAAAAGCCGCCCCAATCGGAGCGGCTTTTTGCTTTGCTCGGAAAATCCGATGCTTAGTTCTCAGCCTTGATGTTGTCCATACCGACCTGTACGGCCTGCATGTTCAGCGGGATGAGCTTGTGGGCGCGCTCTGGCAAGCTGTGACGCAAACCCTCTTCGACGTTCTTGTTGTCGATGATGGGGCGTACCTTCAGGAATGCACCCAAGATGATCATGTTGAACACCTTGCTGTTACCCATGTCGGAGGCGAGTTGTGCACCTTCGATGCTGTAGATGTGGATGTCCTTACGGGTGGGCTTGTGGGTGATGCCGTTGGGGTCGTAGATGAGGTATCCACCGGGCTTCACTTTGTCCTCAAACTTGTCGAGTGACTGCTGATTCAGAATGACGGCAGTGTCGAAAGCGTTGAGGATGGGGGAGCACACACGCTCGTCGCTGACGATGACGGTCACGTTGGCCGTACCGCCACGCATCTCGGGGCCGTATGAAGGCATCCAGCTGACTTCCTTGTCCTGCATGATACCACTGTAAGCAAGGATCTTACCCATTGACAAGACACCTTGTCCGCCGAAACCGGCTATAATAATTTCTTCTGTCATTGCTTTGTCGTTTTTAGTTATTTCTTAATCAGCTCGAAATTGTCCTTGAGGTCGCCCAAAGGATAGACGGGCAGCATGTTGTCTTGCAGCCACTTGTTGGCATCGACGGCGCTCATCTTCCAGTTGGAGTTGCAGTTCGAAACGATTTCAACGAAGTTGACACCGTTCTTGTTCTCAATCTGGTTTTGGAAAGCCTTCTTGATGGCCTTCTTGCAGTTACGCACGGCGGCGGCGCTGAACACAGCCTGACGGGTGACGTAGCGCGTGCCAGGCAGCTGGGCCAGCAGTTGGGTGATCTGGAGCGGGAAACCGTTGTTAGGTGTTCCGTCGGGCCACTGAGGCATACGGCCGTAAGGCGTGGTGGCGGTCTTCATGCCCACGAGGGTGGTAGGAGCCATTTGGCCACCAGTCATGCCGTAGATACCGTTGTTGACGAAGATCATGGTGATGTTCTCACCACGGTTGCAGGTGTGGATGGTCTCGCAGGTGCCGATGGCAGCGAGGTCGCCGTCGCCTTGGTAGGAGAACACGACCTTGTCGGGCCACACGCGCTTGATACCCGTGGCGCACGCCGGAGCGCGGCCGTGGGCAGCCTCGACGAAGTCAACGTCGAAGTAGTCGTAAGCCATAACGGCGCAACCCACGGGGGAGACACCGATGGTACGGTCGTCAACGCCAAGCTCTTCGAGCACTTCGGCGATGATGCGGTGCACAGTGCCGTGACCGCAGCCGGGGCAGTAGTGGAAAGGTTTTTCAGTCAGCAGCTTTGATTTTTCGTAAACCAAGTTTTCAGGCTGGATGATATCTTGTAATGTGATTTCTGCCATTGTCTTATTCTCCTATAATTTGTTTCTTCATAGCTTCGAGAACTTCTTCCGGGGTGTGGATGATGCCACCGACGCGGCCAAAGTGTTCGGCCTTGGCGCGGCCATTGCAGGCCAGCAGCACGTCTTCGATCATCTGACCACAGCTCAATTCGACTGAGAGGAATCCCTTGACACCCTTGTCGATGAGGTTGCGGATGGCTTGGGTGGGGTAGGGCCACAGGGTGATAGGACGGAGCAGACCGACCTTCAAACCGGCGGCGCGACCGAGTTGCACCGACTTCTGGGCGATACGGGCGCTGGAGCCGTAGGCAACAAACACGTATTCGGCATCGTCGCAGTCAATCATTTCGTAGCGGACTTCGTTCTTGGTCACTTCGTCGTATTTGCGTTGGAGGTGACGGTTGTGCTCTTCCATGCGGGCTGAGTCGAGGTCCAAGGAGGTGATGACGCGGTGTTGCGTGCCACGCTTGCGGCCTGTAAGTGCCCAAGGATACTTGGCTTTGATTTCCTCTTCGGTGAGGCGGGCTTTCGGCTCGGGCAGGACAACCTTTTCCATCATCTGGCCGATGGCACCGTCGGAGAGGATGCACACTGCCATTCTGTACTTGAAGGCCAGTTCGAAGCCCAGCGGCACGAAGTCAGCCATTTCCTGAACGGAAGCAGGGGCGAGGACGATGTTACGATAGTCACCGTTGCCACCGCCTTTGGTGTTCTGGAAATAGTCAGCTTGTGAGGGCTGGATGGTACCGAGGCCCGGGCCGCCACGCACCACGTCGGCGAAGACGCAAGGCACTTCGGCGCCAGCGATGTAAGCCAAACCTTCTTGCTTCAGGCACACGCCTGGGCTTGACGAGGAGGTCATGACGCGCTTGCCAGCAGCACCAGCGGCGTACACCATGTTGATGGCTGCCAATTCACTTTCAGCTTGAAGAACGACCATACCGGTGCGTTCGTAAGGGTTCTGTTCCGACAGATACTCGATCACTTCCGACTGGGGGGTGATAGGATATCCGAAATAAGCATCGGCGCCGCAGCGGATGGCGGCTTCGGCCAATGCCTCGTTACCCTTCATCAGTTTTAATTCTCCCATTATGTAAGATTTTTTGATTTGTTAGACAATTGGTTGGATTACAGGGCTTTTTTGTAGACCTTGATGACGCCGTCGGGGCAGGTGATGCCGCAGCTCGCGCAGCCTATGCAGGCTTCGGGATTGGCCATAAATGCGTAGTTGTAACCTTTTCCGTTTACTTCTTTTGCCAGTTCGATGACTTTGCATGGGCAGGCTGTGATGCATACGCCGCAGCCTTTGCAACGCTCGATGTCAACGACGATGGCTCCTCTGAATTTTGCCATATTGATTAGTTTTTAGGATTTGTTGTTACGATTTAATTGAGGCACGAAATTAGGCAATTTTGCCCAAATGGAGCGCAACTTTTCGTTTTATTTCGCCCCAAACCGCTAATTTAGATTGATTATAAACTATTATATAATAATAGGGACGCGAACCCTCGCGTCCCTAACTATAAACTTAAAACTTCCTACTCCTAACTATTTCACAGGATGGTCTTTGGCAAAGGCTGCCAAACGCTCGGCCAGCACGGGGATTTCGTCCCGCTTGATGAGCGAAGTGCAGGCACGCACGCCTTGCTTGGTGCTGCCGCAGGTGTCAAGCGAGATGCCGGAAACACCGTAGTAAAGCATCTCTTCCACGAGGTCGGCACCGGTGAAGCCAGGATAGCAGTAGGTGAAGTAGAAACCGTCGGCAATGGGCTCACCGCAGTCTTCGTCGTAGGTGATGTAGAAGCCGTTGTCGGTGAAGGCTTTCTTCATCAGCTTGGCCTTGCGACCATATTCCATCACGTCGTCGCGATAGTTATAGGTGCCATCGTTGACGGCTTTCAGCACAGCAGCCAATGCATGTTGTGCCGAGTGCGAGGTGCCTGAACTCAGCGGGTGCAGTGCACCGAAGAGGATGGCACGCAAGAAGACTTCCTGTCCGCAGAAGGCTTTCAGGTCGGGATAGTGGCGCTGGGCCAACTTGTCGCTGATGCCGAGGAGGGCGCAGCGTTCGCCGGCATAGCTGAAGGCCTTCGAGCTGGAGATCATCAGGATGTAGTTGTCGGTGTATTTGCCCACGGTGGGTTGGTAAGGAGCCACGCCGGGATGGCTGTAGTCCTTGCGGAAGTCCATGCCGAAATAGGCGAGGTCTTCCATGACGATGACATCGTATTTGTTGGCCAGTTCGCCGATGATGCGCAACTCCTCGTCGGTGAGGCACACCCAGGTCGGGTTGTTGGGGTTCGAGTAGAGCATGCTGTGGATGTTGCCCTTGCTCAGCACCTCTTCGAGCTTGGCGCGCAGCTTCTCACCACGGTACTCGTAGATGTCGAAATGTTCCATCGGGATGCCGAGCACCTTGTTTTGGAACTTGTGGACGGGGAAACCAGGGTCGATGAAGAGCATCGTGTTTTTCGTTGTGCTCGTGTGGCCCGCGATCATGAACGAGGCGAAAGCGCCTTGCATGGAGCCGACGGTGGGCACGCAGTTGGCAGCGGCCACGTCGAGGTCAAGGAAGTTCTTGATGAAACGCGAGGCCTCCTTCTTTAATATAGGTGCGCCGTCGATGGGCGGATAGTTGGCAGCCACGCCATTCTGCAGGGCCTTGATTTGGGCTTCGACGCCAGCACGGGCGGCGGGCAGACCGGGGTTGCCTAACTCCATGTGGATGAACTTCTTGCCACTGGCGGCTTCGAGGTCGAAAGCTAATTTGTTGATTTCGCGGATGCCAGCCCTGCCGATGCTCGGCAGTCCGCTGTCGGCAAAGACTTTCTTTGCGATTTCTTGGGGTACGATATTGTTTTGCATCATATCTGTTTTGAAAAATAATACTCGTTATTGTTTGGAACGGCAAAGATAGGAAATTATTTGAGACGGGCAAAAATAAAATGATTAAGTTTTACCGTGGTAACTGTAGTTTTCCTATTTTTGCGCTTGCAAACCTCACGGCAGACTATCGCGCTGCAAATATAGGTTTGTCCTTAGATAACATATCATTAAATTCCAAATACTAATGAAAAAGCAATTGTTACTTGCCTTAGCCTTGATGATGGGCTTCACGTCCGTCAAGGCACAAGATGAAAAGAAAGAAGAAGGATTCCAGTTTACTACAATCAAGGAAATTCCAATCACGGCCGTTCGCGACCAACATCGTTCTTCCACATGCTGGGCCCATTCCGGCATTGCCCTGATGGAGGCTGAAGCACTCCGCATCAAGGGTGTTGATGTCGACCTCTCCGAGATGTATGTTGTCAGCCATTCCATGATGGATCGTGCCGAAAAATATGTCCGTCTGCACGGCAACGCCAGCTGGGCACCAGGCGGCAAGTGTGGCGACGTGCTTTACTGCTTGGAACACTATGGCTTCGTCCGTCAGGAAGACATGCCTGGCAACCGTTATGGAGGAACCTTGCCCAATCACACCGAACTCGACCTCGTGGCCACAGGCTATGTGAAAGCCCTTGCCAAAAGTGACATCAGCAAACTCAGTCCCGTGTGGAAAGAAGGCCTGCAAGGCATTTACGATGCCTATCTTGGCAAATATCCTGAAAAGGTGAATGGCATGACGCCACAAGAATATGCCAAGTCGTTGGGCCTCGAAGCCGACAACTACATCACCCTCACCTCTTTCACACATCATCCTTTCTATGAGCCTTTTGCACTTGAGATCGAAGACAATTGGCGTGGCTGCCCTTATTATAACCTGCCTATCGACGAACTGATGGAGGTCATGCAATATGCCATCGACAAAGGCTACACCTTCCAATGGAGTGCCGATGTCAGCGAGCAAGGCTTTACCCGTGATGGCATTGCCGTCTGCCCCGATGCCGAGAAAGCGGCCGAACTCTCAGGCTCCGACATGGCACATTGGTTGGGCATGTCGGCGGCAAATCGTCGCAACGAACTGACATCCAAGCCAATGCCAGAGATTGAAGTCACGCAAGAGATGCGTCAGGAAGCCTTTGATAACTGGGAGACTGGCGACGACCACGGTCTGCTCATCTTCGGCAAGGCCAAAGACCAAAACGGCAAGGAATACTTCATGGGCAAGAACTCGTGGGGCGACAGTGGCAAATACCACGGTATATGGTACGTCTCTGAGACTTTCGCCAAATACAAGACCATGAACATCGTCCTGCACAAGGACGCACTTCCTAAGAACATCGCCAAGAAACTCGGTGTAAAATGACACGTTAAAGAAGCGCTAAATAAAACGCAAAACCCGCTGAAACCAGCGGGTTTTGTTGTTGGTGGGACGTACTGGACTCGAACCAGTGACCTCTGCCGTGTGAAGGCAGCGCTCTAAACCAACTGGGCTAACGTCCCTCCCTTCAAAGAAAAAACGCCGTGTGGCGTTCTGTGGGGCGAACAAGGATCGAACTTGTGACCTCATGCCTGTCAAGCATGCGCTCTAAACCAACTGAGCTACCGTCCCATTTGCGGCTGCAAAAATACGGCTTTTTCCCAAACCGACAAGAAAAATTCTTTCTTTTTTTGAAAAAATTATATCTTTGTGCAATCAAATCTATTTGTTATGAAGTTTAAATACCTATTAGTCAGCTTGTTCCTTGTTTTTGGAACGCTTTCGGCTACGGCCCAAGAGAAGAAAAACTTTGATTTGGAAGACCTGTACATGCGCCCGACGTTCTATGCCAAGAGCGTCCGTGGCATGAATTCGATGAAAGATGGCAAGACTTACGCCAACTTTGAGAAAGGCCATCTCAACATCTACAACTACAAGACAGGAAAACTGGAGAAGACACTGTTCGGCATCGCTGACCTTACCCCGCATCCCGACTCATTGCCTATCGGGTTGCAAGACTATGAGCTGAGTGCCAATGAAGATAAGATGTTGTGCGCTACCGAAATGGAGAGCATCTATCGCCATTCGTATCACGCAACCTATTATGTCTACGATTTCAACACGAAGACCTTGCAACCTCTTTCGGAGAACGGCAAACAACGCCTCGCCACGTTCTCACCCGATGCTACCAAGGTTGCCTTTATGCGCGACAATAACCTGTTTATCAAGGACTTGAAGACAGGTGAGGAGAAGCAGTTCACCAAAGATGGCCTTTACAACCATATCATCAATGGTGCCCCCGACTGGGTCTACGAGGAGGAATTCAGCTTCTCGCAGGGCTTCTACTGGTCACCCGACAGCAAGAAGATTGCTTACATGAAGTTTGACGAGAGCAACGTGCGTGAGTTCCAGATGGAGGAGTTTGAAGGCCTCTATCCCGACTGGTACAGCTTCAAGTATCCCAAAGCGGGCGAGGACAACTCCATCGTCGAGATTTATGTGTACGACCTCGAAAGTGGCAAGACGGTGAAGATGGACACGGGTAAGGAAACCGACATCTATCTGCCCCGCATCGCCTGGACGAAGGATGCCAATGTGTTGGCCATCCAACGCCTCAACCGCCATCAGAACCATCTTGAAATCTTGGCCGCCGATGCCACCACGGGTAAGAGCCGCGTGTTTTACGACGAGACCAACAAATATTACATCGATATCACTGACGACTGGCATTTCCTTGAGGATGGCAAGCGTTTCCTCATGACCTCGGAGAGAAGTGGCTACAACCATATCTACCTTTGCAACCTCGATGGCACGGAAGCAAAACAACTCACCAACGGCCCTTGGGACGTGACCAGCGTTTATGGCTTCGACGGCAAGGAAGTGTATTTCCAAGCCGCGAAGAACACGCCCGTCGACCGCCAGATTTATGCCGTCAACCTGAAAGGCAAGATGCGCGAGGTGATAGGTCGCGAAGGCACCAACCAAGCCACTTTCAGCAAAGACTTCAGCTACCTTATTAATATAAACAGCACCATCAACCAGCCACGCCAATTCGAGCTTTACACCAATAAAGGTAAGTTGGTGCGAGTGTTGGAAGACAACCACGAGTTTGCAGAGAAGCTGAAGACCTTCAACCTTGGTGAAAAGAAGCTCATGAAGATTAGTGACCCTGCATTCACTTTGCCTGATGGCACCCAAGTCGATGTGGACGCTTGGCAAATCCTTCCTCCCGACTTTGACCCCAACAAGAAATACCCCGTGTTGATTTATGTGTACGGTGGTCCTGGCCATCAGACGGTGAACAATTCGTGGGCCAACAGCGACTATTGGTGGATGCAACTGCTGGCGCAGCATGGCATCATCAGCGTGTCTATCAATAACCGTGGTAGCGGTGCGCAAGGTGAAGTCTTCAAGAAGATGACCTACCTGCAATTAGGCAAGTACGAAACAGAGGACATGATCACCCTCGCCAAGTACATGGCCAAGCAACCCTATGTGGATGGAAGCAGAATTGGCATCTACGGTTGGAGCTATGGCGGTTTCATGGCCGCCAACGGCATCACCAAGGGCGCAGATGTCATCAGCACGGCAGTGTCAGTGGCTCCCGTGACCAACTGGCGCTATTATGACAATGTCTACACTGAGCGTTTCATGCGTACGCCGCAAGAGAATCCCGATGGTTACGACCTTAATTCACCCGTGCATAACACGGCTTTAATTAAAGGCAACTACCTGCTCTGCCACGGTAGCGGCGACGACAACGTCCACTACCAAAACGCGATGGAGCTCATCAAGGCCATGATTTCGAACGGCAAGCAGTTCGACCTGATGATCTATCCCAATAAGAACCACGGCATCTACGGCGGCTACGAATACGGCGACGGTGAGTGCCGGATGCATCTCTTCAACAAGATTGACAACTTCTTGTTTGAGCATCTTTTGGGAGAGTAAAGTATTTAGCGTTTAGGGACTACAAAAAACGAGAGCGGCACATCACACGCCGCTCTCGTTTCATTTAATTCGAAAACCCTTATTAAAAGGTGATGCCAATACCCACGAAGAATCCTTTGGTCTTCGTCGTGGTTTGGTCGTGTTTGTCGACGTCGAGCAGCCCCAGACGATAGCCACCAAACAGGTTGAGGCTGTTGAACATCACATCGGCGCCAAACACAGCATAAAGGTTGAAGCGTTTCATGTTTCCGTTATCTCCATACCACTTGTAACTGCTTTCGCCAACGATGGGGTCAGAACTTTTTGTGACGCCAGCGATACCGAAGCTCGCCATTGGACCGACAAAGGGGGCAACGGACAGGGCGGGGGTGAGGTCAAAATTGTAGTTGAACAAAAATGGGACATCAATTAGGACTTGGGTGTTTTTGACTTTACCCGTCAAGCCCAGTACAGTGTTTTCATAGTTTTTTTTGTTTATACGGAACTGGGCACCGGCAGCAACACGCAAGCCTTTGTAGAGGCCGAAGTTGTGATTAAAGCCGATCGAAAAGCCTTGGTAGTCGGTTTTGCTGTCGTTGTTGAAGTGAGCGACAAACGTCTCTGGGGCGTAAGTGGCGTAGATGGAGGTTTGTGCCTGCACATTTCCGGCAACGAACATTGCGGCGATAAGCGCCATGATTGCGAATGCTTTCTTCATTTTGAAACGATTTTTATTAACTGTAATCAAGATGGTGTATTGTCTGATTATCGTTTGCAAAAATAGAAAAAAACTACGACCTATGTTTTAAAGATTGTGTTTTAAGACAATTCAGTTTTCCAAACAAAAGCAAAGTGTTGTAAATACATTTTTTCTATTTTTGCACATGAAATGAGATTAAAACACTAGTTATATGAAAAACTTGAAATTGACCTTGGCCCTTGCTACCGTGACGCTGGTCGTTGTTTCATGTGGCCCGAAGAAAACTACTCAACAAGTGGAAGTAGACAAAGCTGTGCCTAAGATGTTGGTACTTTATTATTCCCAAACTGGCAATACCAAAGCCTTGGCAACAAAAATTGCGACAAGCCTCGGTGCAGACATTGAAGAGATTGTGCCTGTTCAACTATATGACGGCGATTTCCAGGCTACGATTGAGCGTGGCAAGAAAGAACTCGACGAGGGTGCCTATCCTGAGATTCAGCCCGTCAAAGCCGACTTGAACAAATATGATGTTGTCTTCCTCGGCTATCCCGTTTGGTTCGGTACCTATGCTCCGCCTATCTTCACATGGCTGAACCAAGTGGACTTGAGTGGCAAAAAGGTGGTGCCGTTCTGCACCTTCGGCAGTGGCGGATTGGAATCCAGCACAAAGGATTTGGCCGAGGCTGAACCTAATGCGGAAATTCTTTGTGGCTATGGCGTTCGTGCCGCTCGTATGGATGCTATGCCAAAGGAGATTGAGCAATTCCTGAAGGCAGGCGGTTTCATTGAAGGAGAATTTACCAAGTTGGAGGAATTCCCCGAACAGCATCCCGTGAGTGAAGAGGAGTCGGCCATTTTCGATGCCGCTGTTGACGGCTATCCGATGATTCATGCCAAAGCCACGGCTGTCGCTTCGCGCAACATCCCTGACGGCGTCGAGTATATGTTCACTGCCGTCGACCTTCCTCGTGAAGACCGTCCCGATATGCCTCCTGCGGGAGAGATGACGGTATATGTGATAGTGGTAAACGGAGCAACTCCTGAGTTCACAAAAGTAATAAGGTAATACTGCTATGATGACCAATAAGATACTTGTTTTTATACTTGCCCTGCTAATGACAGCAGGCCTATGCCAAGCGCAGGAAGAATTGCCCGCCTTTCCTGCTGACCGCCCTGGTTATACTTGGGGCGCCGAGGTGCTCCCTTTGCATAAAGTCTCTTGGGAGAACGGCATCGGATATGAGTCGACCCCCGACGGAGCGCACACAATGACGCTGAACACTACCATCGTGAGATACGGCATTTTCCAAAATATGGAGCTGCGTGTGGGAACGGATTTCCTCTTGTCCAATGACGGTCAAGCCAAAGAACCCACTTTTGGCGTCGCGCCACTCACCATCGGGACAAAACTTAAGGTCTACGAAAGCACCAACTGGCTTCCTTCCATCGGTCTTTTGGCTGAGTTCAAATCCCCGCACATTGGCTCAAAAGAACAGCTTCCGTCGCATCTTGCCCCTTTGATGTATGTCCTGTTCGAGCATAGTATAAATTGGTTCAATTTGTGTTATAATGTTGGCCTGAAATGGGACGGAGAAACGGCTACACCCCAAACTTTCTTGGCTTTGTCGTTGGGATTCGACATCACGGATAATGTTGCCACTTTTATTGAGTCCTACAACTATCTTCATCCCATCGAAGCCAACCAGCACATGACTGAGTTTGGCGTGACATGGATGGTCACTCGACGACTGCAATTGGATATCGAGTGTGACCTTGACTTACAGCATTTCGGGAAGTATTATGCCATCGGAGGTGGTGTGGCCTGGATGATAAATTAGGTTCTGTAGGTTCGTTTGTTTGCCCTTGTTGAAAATGAATGGACTTTTTCCATACTTTTGCGCTTGAATAATACGTAAAACACAAAAAAAGCCATTGTGACTTTTTTGAGTACATGAGAAAACAAAAATACTGGGGTGATGGAAAAACAAAGCAATCTTGAGAAACTTGCGGGATATCTAATATTTCTTGGAATCCTGGCCATTGTGTGCGTGGTGTGCTGGTATTTCCGCAGCGTGCTGGTATATGTGATTTTGGCTTTTGTTGTGTCGCTTATCAGTCAACCGCTGACGCACCTGCTGCGCAAAATTCGCATCAAAGGGAAAAGTGCACCTGATTGGCTTTTGGCCATTTTATCCATTTCCATAGTAATGGCCGGCCTCATTCTGGTCATCACGCAGATGATCCCAGTGGTAACCAATATCATCAAGGAAGCCTCGGTGTTCAAAGACATGAGCCTCTTTGACAATAACGTATCAGATTACGTCAATGCTTGGGTCGTGGGTCTGATACCCAGTCTGGGAGAGGATTACGACGCCGTCAGCGTGTTGTTCGACTATTTGAAAGGGGTTTCTTCTGAATTCTCCATCACAGGCATCCTTGGCTCGGTAGCTTCCGTCGTGATCGACTTGGCCGTTGGCCTTTTTGCGGTGGTGTTCATCTCTTTCTTCTTCGTCAAGGATGAGAAGTTGTTCTCCAAGATCGTGGCAGCCTTGGTCCCTGATCGCATTGAAGCCTCGGTGACGGAGGCTCTTTTAGACGTTGAGCACCTGTTATCCCGTTACTTCGTCGGTCTTCTTTTGGAAATGATGGGCGTGGCACTCCTCAATTTCATAGGCTTGTGGCTTATTGCCCGTATTGGCTTCACCTATGCTTTGGGTATCGGATTCATTGCCGGTATACTCAATATTATCCCGTATGTGGGTCCTATCATTGGGGAAGTGTTGGGCGCGTTGCTATGTATGGTGCTCAAATACGGTGCTGGCGTTGGCTTGGATGTCAACATCTGGTTCTTCGCCCTCATTGTGTTGGCCATCATGCTTAGCGTGCAACTTGTCGACAACTTTGTCCTTCAGCCGCTCATCTATTCCACCAGCATTCAGGCGTCGCCGTTGGAGATTTTCATCGTGATGCTCATGGCTAGTCAATTAGGGGGCATCTTGGGCATGTTGGCTGCCATTCCAGCCTACACGGTCATTCGTGTCTTTGCAGGCCGGTTCTTCTATGATAAAAAGCTTGTCAGGCGCCTGATGCCCGACTTGGAAAAAGTAGTCGAATCTAATTAAATAAACACCTGTGAAATCGAGTTCGTTTTTTGCATTGTTGACAGGCATGGTCGTGAAAAAACAGCTTATTGTCGTCTTATTGTTTGCCGCGTTGACGGCTCATGGCCAGGAGGTCACCTTTTGGCATAAGGTAAACCATATGTTTACTAAACCTGCCGATGTTGACACTATGGTCGTCTTTCAACCGAAAGCTGGCTTTTCTTTAGGCCTGTTTACCACAGGACAAAAAGCTGGTTTTGACGTGGATGTCAATTACATGATAGATTTCGCTAACAATGAAAGGTTGTCAGGCTTGTCGCAATATAGTCTCTCTGAAAACCTCTGCAAGAAGATAGGTCTTGAAGTGGGCTATGGCAAAGTATCCTTAGGTTACAGCTTGGAAGTGGGGCCTCGAAGTGCTTGGAAAAAGAGCGCCTTTGGCTTGGGCATCATAGGTAAGTCATGGGGCACGAAGTTCAATTATTCCAAAATCACCAATCCTTTCATTTCTTCGTTGACCGTTGGACAAGAAGGTGCTGAGGGCTACTTTCACGACGAAATCATCACCAAAGAGGCTGCCGTTTTGAAGAACTTTACCGTTGACGGCTACTACGTTTTCAACAACAAGCGTTTCGCCTATCCTGCCGCCTATAAGATGGGTCTCATACAACGCCATACGGCAGGTTCCTGGATGCTGACGGCACGATATATGCAAGGCAGCCTATACAACTCTCCCGAGGCCTCATGGGATACCTACAACATGCTGGACTGTTTCTCAACCATGCAAGCCTCAATAGGCGGCGGCTATTCGGTCAATTTCGTTCTTTGGCATAAAGACCCCATTGGATCTCGTGACCAAGGCCTACGCAACCTTACCCTAAACTTGACAGCCATGCCAGTGATTACCTTAGTCAATTACTTGAAAACCATATCGTATGAATATGGCTATGATGAGGAGACCAGTGAGGTGTACAATACTGGTGAAAAGGTTTCAAAGATTTGGTGTTACCCCATGCCCAACTATATCGGCAGTGCTGCTGTTGGCTTAACCATGTGGCGCTTCTTTTTCTCCACCCAGTTTACGTACAACAGGTTCTATTTCCGTAGTCGTGATGCCTTCGATGTCAGCCAGCTCGACTTTCCTGACTATGTGGATGACATCAGCTTCCGTGGCATTTTCCACGACTGGATGCTGAAAGGGATTCTGATTTACCGGTTTTGAAAAAAAACGAATCATCCCATCGTAACTTTGCAACCCAGTTGCAAAAGTTTTGCCGCATTTTTGCAGCCGAATTCAAAAGGAACAATAAAACTGTAAAAATATGGCACATAATCATCATCACGAACAAGAATGCTGCTCACACGAGCATCATCATGAACATCACGACCATGAAGGTTGTGAACATGCACATCACCACCATCATGACCACGAAAGTGGTTTGAAACAACAAATCATCAAGATTGCCGCCACGGTGGTTTTGTTGGTTGGCGCAATCATCATCGAGAGACGCTGTAACTTGCCCACATGGCAGATGCTTCTCATCTATCTGATACCTTACCTGCTCATCGGATTCGACACACTCAAGGAAGCCGTAGAGGGTTTGGCACATGGTGAAGCATTTAACGAACATTTCCTCATGTCGGTGGCCACCGTCGGCGCGCTTTGTATTGGCTTCCTCCCAGGGGCAGAGACACAGTTTCCGGAAGCGGTTTTCGTCATGCTGTTTTTCCAAGTCGGTGAGCTTTTCGAAGCCTACGCCGAGGGCAAGAGCCGTGACAGCATTGCTCACTTGATGGACATTAGGCCAGATGTGGCCAATGTTGAACGCAATGGACAATTGGAAAGCGTCAATCCAGAGAAAGTGGAAGTGGGGGAGACCATTGTCATTAAACCAGGCGAGAAAGTGCCGTTGGATGGAGTGATTCTTGAAGGAGCGACAGCCTTGAACACGATTGCCCTGACTGGCGAAAGCCTCCCGCGTGAGGTAGCCGAAGGCGATGAGGTCGTCTCGGGCTGCGTCAATCTTTCTGGCCTCATCAAAGTGCGTACTACCAAGAGTTTTGGTGAGAGCACGGTTTCAAAGATTATCAACCTCGTGGAGAATGCTACCGAAAACAAGTCGAGGAGCGAGACCTTCATCACCCGATTTGCCCGCGTCTATACACCTGTCGTGGTCTTCGCTGCTTTGGCTTTGGCCTTGTTGCCTCCGTTGTTCTCTGGCGATTTCACGGGTACTTTTGCAACATGGTTGTATCGCGCCTTGATGTTTCTTGTGGTCTCTTGCCCTTGCGCCTTGGTTATCAGCGTGCCTTTGACTTTCTTTGGCGGCATTGGCGGTGCCTCGCGTAAAGGCATCCTTGTCAAGGGCTCTAATTATATGGATGTGTTGGCCAGGGTTGGAACGGTGGTCTTCGATAAGACGGGGACCCTGACTTGTGGTCAGTTTGCGGTTACTGCGGTGCATCCCGAGAAGTGCGACGAGCGTCATTTGTTGCACCTTGCTGCCCATGTGGAGCATTATTCCACACATCCCATTGGGGCTGCCTTGCGTGATGCCTTCCCCGATGAGGCCACTGATGGTTGCAAGTTGAGCGAGGTGGAGGAAATTGCTGGACGGGGAATAAAAGCTAAAGTGGAGGATTGGACGGTCTGCGTGGGCAACACAAAAATGATGGAAACCATTGGGGCGAAATGGCATGGTTGCGACCATATTGGCACAATTATCCATGTCGCCATTGATGGGGAATATGCAGGTCATATCGTCATCAATGATAAGGTGAAAGATGACAGCGCGGAAGCCATTCGGAGATTGAAGTCATTGGGGGTGAGCCTTACGGTAATGCTCACTGGCGACCGTGAGGAGGTGGGCAAGGATGTGGCTGAAAAACTCGGCATCGATGAATACCACGCAGAACTATTGCCCGCTGACAAGGTGGCTTATGTGGATGAATTGCTCAACGTCCAGCGCTCAACGCCGAACTCAAAACTTGCCTTTGTAGGCGATGGAATCAATGACGCTCCCGTTTTGGCTCGCGCCGATGTGGGCATTGCTATGGGTGGTCTCGGTAGCGATGCTGCCATCGAAGCCGCCGATGTGGTGCTGATGGACGACAAACCTTCTAAAATTGCCCTTGCCATCCGTATTGCCCGACGTACCTTGCGAATCGCCAAGCAAAATGTCTGGTTTGCCATTGGCATAAAGGTTGCAGTGCTGGTCTTGGCTACTTTCGGTATCGCTACCCTTTGGATGGCTGTTTTTGCCGATGTGGGAGTCACAGTGCTGGCCGTGCTCAATGCCATGAGGGCCTTGAAGGTAAATCAATAAACGAAAAAAAGAGGTGCTTCAACACCTCTTTTTTCATGTCTTTATGGTAACAAACCGGATTAGAAAGAATGACCGAAACTGGCGAAGAAACCGTAAGCTTTGGTTGTGGTGCCTGTGTTGCGTTTGTTGAGGTTTAGGAATCCGTAACGTCCACCCACAGTGATGGTGAATTGTTTGAATTCAAATTCCGCACCAGCCATGGCATACACGTTGAAGCGTTTCAAATAGCCATCGTCGCCGTACCATTCGTGATGCAACTCGGTATTGCTTGGCCAAGTGAATATTTCCGTAGTTTTGCCTTGAATGCCCCAACTCAGCATAGATCCGATAAATGGAGTGTTGGTGATTTTATCAGTAATGGGGAGTTTGTATTTCAATAAGATGGGGATGTCTACAAGGGTCTGCCGTTCTCGAATAAGGCCGTGGGACATCAGAGGAATGACAATTCCATAGTGCTCAGACACATCTCTTAAGTTCATTCGATACTGGGCTCCTGCGGTGAGGTCGAGGTGGTCGCTGAGTCTGAAAGTCCGGTCTAAACCGAAGGAGATTCCATGGAAAAACAGCGTGGTGTCGGCCGTTGGCGTATATGTTTCAATCAATTCAGGCGCGTATGCAGCATGGATGTTCAACTGTGCTTGCGCTTTCTCGGTAATGAAAAATGCGGTCATGAAAGCTGCGATAATGAATAGTTTTTTCATGTTCTTTTTGTGTTTAAAATGCGTTTGGGTTATTTCAAAGGCAAAAATACACAAAAAAGTGACGGGTTGCCTTTTTTTTCAAGATTTCCGTATTTTTGTGGTCATTAATCATTAAAAACCACTTAAATGTCATTAAATACTATGAAACGATTTGTTTTGGTGATGCTTGCCGCCCTGCTTTTCTGCGGTAGCTTACAAGTTAAAGCGCAAAACGATGAAAAAAAGTTGTACTTCAGCACTGATGAGTTGCCCGACCTCATCAAATGTTTGCCACCGCCGCCTTCTTTTAACAGCCCGGAATTCTCCTACGATGTGGTACGCTACCAATGGGGGAAGATACAGCGCCTCGACTCAGTGCGTGCCGCCATTGCCAGGCGTGATGCCGTATGGTCATACGATGCACTGCTGGCTGAGTTCAGCATTCCCTTTGGACTGACCCTCTCCAGAACGGAGACCCCTGAGATATGGAAGCTCATGGAGACCAGTCTGGCCACTACCGACCAAATGCGAGTAGCCCCCAAGGCTTACTATCACAGGCTGCGTCCGTTTGAGTTGTATGAAGAACATCTGCTGTCTACGGAAATGGAGGCGGAGTTGAGCGGTGAAGGCAGTTATCCTTCAGGTCACACTATGCGAGGTTGGTTGACTGCCCTGCTTTTGGCGGAAATCAATCCGGCGCGGGCCGACACCCTCTATGCCCGAGGCTGGATGTATAGTGAAAGCCGGGTGATTGAAGGTGCTCACTGGCAGAGCGACATCGACGCCACCCGTGCGGGGGCCAGCATTGCTTATGCAGCCTTGCATACTAGCCCCGAGTTTCTCACACAACTCCAGAAAGCTAAAACCGAGTTCAAGTGGCTGACTGGCGCATTGTCGTCCACCGACGATTTCAGCCAGTTTGTGAATCTGGCCGAGGCAGTCCCTGATGTCATTTTGGAAATTCGCTATTACAGTACCTACAATTTTGTCGGGACGCGCGTGGATGGCTATGAAGAACCCGTCGCACTGCTCACCCGTCAAGCCGCCGACAGCCTTCGTGCCGTGAGTGATGATTTGATGAAACAGGGCTATCGTTTAAAGATATATGATGCCTATCGTCCGCAGTGTGCCGTTGATCACTTCGTGCGTTGGGGTGCCGACGTCAACGACACGCTCATGAAACCCTATTTCTATCCCGATGTGCCTCGCGACAAACTCTTCAAGTTGGGTTATATCGCTGAGAAGAGCGGTCATACACGCGGATCAACTGTCGACTTGACTCTCTTCGATATGGCCACGGAGAAAGAATTGGACATGGGCGGCACCTTCGACTGGTTCGGCTTGGAAAGCCATCCCGATTATGGCGGTGACCCTGATACTGGTGAGTACAAAGGCAATGCTCAAATCACCGCTGAGCAGTTTCACAACCGCATGATCCTGCGTGAAGCCATGATGCGTCACGGCTTCATGCCCATCGGTGAGGAATGGTGGCATTTTACCTTGAAGAACGAGCCTTTCCCGGATACTTATTTCACTTTCCCGGTGAAGAGGCTTGAATAACATAAAATGTAGTTGGCCATGCTGCACATCGTTGCTACCCTCGAAGAAACGGATGAAGTCTACAAGGCATTAGAAATTATCGTCCAGCCATGTCTGATCGAATCGCCTGTTCAAGCCTTCCGTTGTCGCAACACGAGTTGAGAAGGATGGAACCCTATATGTAGGTGTCACTGTGGCGATTGTGGCAAGAGGTGAATTAATGGTTAACCAATAAGTAAAAGCTATGCCAGCACTATTGGAATTCGACGCGGTCATCCTTCAAAATGAAGACATGGACGCTGCCTACGTGGAGGTGCCTTTCGACATCAAGGCGCTGTTCGGCAAGGGTCGCCTGTTGGTTCACGCCACTTTCGACGGTGTGCCTTACGACGGTCAAATCGTGAAGATGGGGACACCTTGCTTCATCATCGGGTTACGTAAAGACATAAGAAAACAAATCGGCAAATCTTTTGGCGACACGGTTCACGTCACATTTTGCGAAAGGTGATTCGTCGTTATGGCTGAACTGAAAGCCATACGATCTACTATTTAGGCTCAACGTGAACGGCCACATGGGTCTCTTCGCCGTAGTGCTGGCGGAGCACGTCTTCCACTTCTGAAGCTTTGTCATGGGCTTCCTTCAGGCTGATATTGCCGTCCATTAGGATATGAAGTTCAATGGCATAATGGTTGCCGATACGCCTCGTGCGCAGTTCGTGTGGCTCTGATATGCCAGGCAGTTCCGCAACCAGTTTCAGGATCTCGTCTTCAACTTTGTCGGGAAGCGATTGCTCCATCAGGTCACCGATGCCGTTTTTGAGCAAATCGAAGGCTACCTTGACGATGAAGGCTCCCACAACCACGGAGGCAATCGGATCAAGGATGGTCCAACGCTGTCCCAAGAAGATGGCACCACCGATGCCCACTGCCGTGCCGATGGAGGAAAGGGCATCGCTGCGATGATGCCAAGCATTGGCTTCCAATGCTTTGGAATTCAGTTTTTTCGCTTTGATGATGGAATAACGATATACAGCCTCTTTCAGCACGATGGAGACAACAGCTGCCCAAAAAGCCAGCATCCCTGGCGCTTCAAGCACTTCTCCATTGGCCCATCCTGCAATTCTTATCGCTCCTTTCACGATAATGCTGATGGCCACAGCCATCAAAGCGATGCCGATGATGGTCAATGCTAGTGTTTCATATTTTCCGTGCCCATAGTCGTGCGATTTGTCCTGCGGCTTGCTGCTGATCTTGACAAAGACCAACACGATGATGTCCGTGACGAAGTCGGAGAGTGAGTGAATGGCATCGGCAATCATGGCCGAACTGTGTCCCAAAACACCCGCCACAAACTTGAACACCAGCAGAAGCATGTTAACTGCTCCGCCGATAAGCGTCACTTTGTAGATTTCTTTTTCTCTGGGCTCGGTTTTCATCTGGAAGGAAATTGAACTGCAAAAGTAGGGGTTTTATTATTAATGGTTATCTTTGCCGTCGATTTTTTATGCTTACAAGATGGTAGTAAAAAAGACCCACTGGGGAAGATGTGTTATCATAGCACTCGTTTTATTGTTGTTGGTTTGTGGCTGCATGATTGGCGTCTGCAATGTGGTGGTGAAGCAACAGGCAAAGGATAGGGTGTATACCGATGTAAGCGAGATTCCTTACCGTAAGGTTGGATTGGTTTTGGGGACAACACCAATCGTGAATGGATACCAAAACCGGTATTATAATTATCGTATGGATGCCGCTGCAGAGCTGTATTTCGCCAACAAAGTCTCCTATCTTTTGCTCAGTGGCGACAACCATGTGAGCCATTATAATGAGCCCGAGTCGATGCGTAAGTCACTCATCGAAAGGGGAGTGCCCGATTCGGTCATTTACCTTGACTGCGCCGGATTCCGAACGTTTGATTCCATGGTTCGTGCCAAAAAGGTCTTTGCCCAAGATTCGGTGACGGTGGTTTCGCAACAATGGCATAACGAGCGGGCTGTTTTTATAGCAGGACATTATGACCTTGATGCCATTGCTTTCTGTGCCAAAGACTATACTGCGGGCAGAAAAATCTATGTGAAGAACCACCTCCGCGAGGCCTTGGCCAAGGTGAAGGTGGTTCTCGATTTGATGGTCAACAAACAGCCGCATTTTTTGGGCGATATTGAACCGATTCCAAGTCAGCAGCCTTGCCGCTGCCCTTAGGTTGTCACATCTGTTTCAGCTGCTCCACAAATTCATCGATGCGGTGCATCTCCGCGGGGATGTCGATCTCTTGTGGGCAGTGCTCAGTGCATTGGTTGCAGCCGATGCAATGGCTGGCTTGCCTCAATCCAGGAATGTTGCGGTCGTAGCCGATAAGGAAACGTTTTCTCGCTCCCCAATAGGCTTTTGCTTCGCGGTTGCCGGTGGGCATATTGCCATGGATGATGCTCTCGTTGTAGTAGCCAAACACAGCCGGAATGTTCAATCCGTAAGGGCAGGGCATGCAGTAGTTGCAGGCAGTGCACGGCACGGTTTTCAGTTTGATGAATAGTTCGGCCACTTGCATCAAAAACTCGTTTTCTTCGGGCGTGATGGGTCGCAGGGGTGAATAGGTCTCAATGTTTTGTTGCAGATGTTCCATATAGGTCATACCGCTCAGCACGGTTAGGATGCCTTCAGGTGTGCCGGCAAAGCGGAAGGCCCAGCGGGCGACGGGCGTCTCGGGCTCGCGCTCTTTCATTTGCTTCACGATGTGGTCGGGTTGCTTGGCGAGGCCTCCTCCAAGTAAGGGCTCCATAATCACTACGGGGATGCCACGACGGTGCAGTTCCTCGTAAAGGTATGATGAGTTGACGCCTTCGCCTTCTATCTCCCCGAAGCTCCAATCCACATAGTTCAATTGGATTTGCACGAAGTCCCAATGGTAGCGGCCTTCGTCGTGCCATTGCATCATGGTGTCGAACAGCTTCGGGTCACCGTGGAACGAGAAACCGAGGTTGCGGATGCGGCCTGCCTTTTTTTGCTCCACGAGCCAGTCGAGGACACCGTTGTCCATGAAACGGGTGTTGAACATCTCCATGCTGGTCAGGTCTTTGCCCGAGCCACCGATGCTGTGCATGAGCAGATAGTCGATGTAGTCGGTCTGTAGTTGCTTGAGCGAGTTCTCAAACATGGCTTTCGAAGCCTCCGCGCTCCATGTGGTGGGGCTGAAGTTGGAGAGCTTTGTGGCAATGTAATAGCTGTTGCGCGGGTGCCGCGACAAGGCGATACCGGTGGAAGTCTCGGAATAGCCTCTTGTATAAACAGGGGCGGTGTCGAAGTAGTTGACGCCGTGTGCCAATGCATAGTCCACCTCCTCGTTGACCATTTCCTGGTCGACACGGGCGTTGGGGTCTTTTCGCATGTCGGCACCGTTTTCGATGGGCAGGCGCATCATGCCATAGCCCAAGAGCGACACCTTGTCGCCTGAGTTAGGGTTGGTGCGGTAGGTCATCTCGCCTTGGCCATCGATGACGTTTTTGGCGATGGGTGTTGCTTCGCTGTCGTTGTTTTTGCAGGCGGAAAGCACCACCGAAGTGGCTACCGCCGCACTGCCTATATGCTTTATGAATTCTCTTCTATCCATGATTTCTTGATTTAAAATTCAAAATTCAAAATTCATCATTCCGCATTACCCGATATGGTGCATTTCATTTCCTTCCACGTAAATTGCGCTGAACGGTCGGGCAGGGCAGAGGTGCTCGCAGGCACCGCAACCGATGCACTTGTTCTCGTCAACGGCAGGCACTTGCACCTTGCCATTTGGGCCTTCATAGTCTACCATCTGGATGGCACCAGTGGGGCAATGACGTGCGCAGTTGCCGCAGCTGACACCGTCGGTCAGCACCACGCAGTTCTCTTTGATCCATACGGCGTGACCCACATGGATGTCGGTCTTTTCCTCACGGGAAATGGGCTTGATGGCACCGGCAGGGCAGACCTCGCTGCAGCGGGTGCATTCGGGGCGACAGTAGCTTCGCTCAAACGACATCATAGGTTGCATGAAGTGCATCAAATCGGTGGAAGGACGCAAGACGTTATTTGGACACGATGAAACGCAGAGTTGGCAGGCCGTGCAATGCTTTTGCATGTGGCGCGCCGAGACGGATCCAGGAGGCGTGATGATTGTATTGCGCTTTGGCGCCTTCTTGTCTTCAATCACGGCCAAGCCGCCATCCACCTTCATCTCGGTCTGGGCCAAAGCTGCCGAGGTGCCGGCCACTGCTGCACCTACGAGGAAGGCACGACGCTCGGTATTGACGGGCTTCGATTCAGTTTTAAAAGCGGATAAGTCCCTACCATATTTCAGCGCGTCGAATTTACATTTGTCTAGGCAGTCGCCGCAAACCACGCAGCGCGAATAATCGATTTTTCCTTCTTTGAAGTCGATAGCTTGGGCCTTGCAGTTCTTCTCACACATGCCGCAGTTTTTGCACTTGTTCTTGTCGAAGCGGACGCGAAGCAGGGAGAAACGCGAGAAGAAGCTGAGGAAAGTACCCACAGGACAAATCGTGTTGCAATAGAGACGTCCTTTGCGCCAGGCGAGGAAGCCTAATATGACTAAAGTAAGGATGGCCACCACGAAGGTCGTCACGCTACGGGTCCAGATTTGCACCTCTGTGAAGTTGTAACGGTCGTTCGCGGCATCGAGACCAGCGAGCCAGTTGTTCAGCAAGTCATAAAGCGGTTTGAACAGGCTGTTGACGATGCGGCCGTATGCACTGTATGGCGCAAACAAGGTCGTCAGCGGCGCAAAACCGATGATGAGCATGATGGCGAAAACGGCAAAGAAGCCATAGCGCAGCCATTTGATTTCCTTGGCATAGCTGAAACGGTTCTTTTTGGCCTTGCCGCCAAGCCACGAGAAGAAGTCTTGCATGATGCCCAATGGGCAAACCACGCTGCAATAGATTCTTCCGAAAAATATGGCGACGAGGATGATGGCAGTCACCACAACTGCGTTGAAGGCAAGGAAGGCAGGCAAAAACTGGATTTTTGCCACCCAGCCCGCCCAGAGATGCACTCGGAAACCGATGCCGAGCAGCAACAGGGTCACTAAGGTCATCATGACCACTTGTAGACAGATTCTGATTTTTCGTAACATATTAGATTGATTTTGAATTAGTTCTTTTTACAATAAGTATACTTGCTTCATATAGCAGATAAATGGGCAAGGTGACCAGCGTCAAAGTCACGGCATCGCCCGTCGGAGTGATGATGGCCGCCACGATGGCGATGCCCACGATGGCATGACGGCGGTATTTCTTGAGCGTGTCGGCTTGGAGCAGTCCTGCCTTGGCTAAGAGATAGTTGACGATGGGAATCTCAAAGAGAATGCCCATCAGCAGGCTGAGCATGAGTAGATTGGAGATGTAGGACGATAGTGAAATCTGGTTGTGCACCTCTGAATAGACTTGGTAATTGAAGAGAAACCTGAAGGCGAAAGGGAAGATGATGAAGTAGTTCATCAGCACGCCGAGGATGAAGAGCAAAGTGCCCCAAATTATAATAGGTGCGGCATGACGTTTTTCCTGATCGTATAAGGCTGGCGCAACGAAACCATAAAGTTGCACGATGAGATATGGCGAAACCACCACAAGTCCCGCCCAAAGTGCCACTTTGATGTGCGTCATGAACTGCGCCGCCAATTCCGTGTTGATGAACGAAGCCTGAAAGCTGCCTGGACAGAGCGACTGCCAACCTGTTTGGGCACACAGCCAAGCCAGACCTTGATAGGAGACAAAACTATCCATTGATGGGGCAAAAAGCAGGCGAAACAAAATGTCCTTGAAACAAAATGCCGCCGCAGCCCCGATGGCCCAGGCAATCAAGCAGCGGAACAGCACTTTCCGAAGCACATCCAGATGGTCCCAGAAACTGCTGACCTCCCGTTCGCTCATCCCTTGCTTTGTTTTTCCTGTTCCTTTTTTTCGTTGAGGTCTTCATCGACGCCGTTCATGCCGTCCTTGAAGTTCTTCACGCCCTTGCCGAGGCCTTTCATCAGTTCTGGAATCTTGCGACCGCCAAAGAGCAGCAGGACAAGAATCAGGATGATGATGATTTCTGTCGTTCCAATAGTAAGCAAATGCATATTTCTAAAGGTTTAGATGAATAAAACTGCAAAATTAGAAAAAAGATGGTTTTTGTCAAATGTTTGTCTCTAGATTCGAAACTTTTGCATTTTTCCAGAATTTTTTGTTGCACAAAAAGAAAAAGTTGTACTTTTGCAGCCTCAAAATCAAACCATAGTATTAACAATTTAAAAGAAGGAAGTGTTTTAAAATGATTATTGTTCCTGTAAAAGAAGGCGAAAGCATCGACAGAGCTTTGAAGCGCTACAAGAGAAAGTATGAAAAGACCGGCGTCGTGAAAGAATTGCGCAAGCGTCAACAGTTCACCAAGCCCTCAGTCATCAAGCGTGCACAGCTGATGAAGGCTATCTACGTGCAGAAACTCCGTCAGGCTGAAGAGAATATGTAATTCGTTCCGTAGTTGTTACGGAAGCGCCCGCTTAGGAAAAATAATTTTTTTAGGCAAATTTCGCCGTGAATTGGTAAATTATTACTAATTTTACGGCGAAGTTTTTTGTTATGCTCATTGAATCGTTCATATCATTCATCAAAGCGGAGAAACGATTCTCAACGCTAACGGTTGAAGCCTACAGCCGCGATATGAGGCAATTCGCTGATTACATACAACATACATACGAAACCGAAGACCTTACCAAGGTGAAAACAGCGATGGTGAAGTCCTACATTGTCAAATTGAAAGAGGAAGGACTGGTCAACCGTAGCATCAATCGGAAAGTTTCCACATTGAGAACCTTCTACAAATACTGTCTTCGTGAAGAACTGATGGAGAAGTCACCGATGACGGGCATCAGGGCGCTGAAAACGCCCAAGACCTTGGTGAAATTTGTCACGGAAACAGATATTAATAAGGTGTCATTCGATGGGGACAATGATTTCGTCACGCAGCGCGACCGGCTTTTGTTTGAATTGCTCTACCAAACGGGGATGCGCCAAGCAGAGCTGCGCGGACTTCATGATGCAGATGTTGACCAGGCAGGCATGCTGCTAAAAATTCACGGTAAGCGTAATAAAGACCGATTTGTTCCGTTATCTATGATGATGGTAAAAATGATTGCACAATATCAGGAATTGCGTGATGCAACATTTGCAGAGAAAGCCGACCGACTTCTTCTGAACGACAAGGGCAAGGAAATGTCGCCGACCTTTGTATATAATAAGGTGCACCACATGCTGGAGGGTGTGACCACGTTGAAGCAGAAAAGTCCGCATGTGCTTCGTCACACATTTGCCACCCATCTATTGGATGAAGGTGCAAGTCTGGTGGCCATCCAAAAGCTGCTTGGCCATGAGAACTTGGCCACCACCCAGATTTATGCCCATAACACTATAGAACAACTTAAGAAAATTCATAAACAAGCCCACCCGAAAGGGTGATTTAAAGAAAGGAGTTTATTATGAAAGTCATGATCAATTCAGTTCACTTCAAGGCTGACCAAAAACTTGAAGACTTCATTACGCAGAAAGTAGAAAAGCTTTGCACCAAGTACAGCGAGGTGATTAGTGCCGAGGTTACGTTGAAACTCGACAACACCGACACCCCCGAAAACAAGATTGCCGATATTCGCCTTGTGCTTAGGGGCGACGACCTCTATGCCAGCAAGCAAAGCAAGACTTTTGAGGAATCCGTCGACTCCTGCATCGACGCATTGAAGAAACAACTTGAGAAATACAAGGGTAAAAGCACCAAATAAACCCTCACGTTAGTATCAAAAAAAGCACAAAAAAGGGAAAGCCAATCCGAAAAAGCCGGTTTGGCTTCCTTTTTTTATCGTTTTTATTGTTTATTTAAATTATTGATTATCAATTAAATTATGTCAAAATGTGATTTTTTTTCGAAAAAATTGCTGAAAACGTATTGTCAATTCAGGAAAAAGCTCTATTTTTGCACACCTTTTCAGACAAGAGGGGAGGTAAAAAAGAAACAAATTGTTCTTTCACATCATGCCGGTATAACTCAGTTGGTAGAGTAGCTGATTTGTAATCAGCCTGTCGGCGGTTCGAGTCCGTCTACCGGCTCAGTTATTTGATAAACACGGGGGAGTCGCATAGTGGCAATTGCAACAGACTGTAAATCTGTCCGGGTATCCGTTCGGTGGTTCGAGTCCACCTTCCCCCACAGTCAAGCGGACAAGCGGAAGTAGCTCATTTGGCAGAGCGAAAGCCTTCCAAGCTTTAGGTGGCGGGTTCGAGCCCCGTCTTCCGCTCAGATGAACAAACAAGCCGATGTAGCTCAGCG
>Ga0247611_10002278_pt1 | contig 31439 bp, 27 predicted proteins | sample 177DNAGHGhighgp2_FD_192422 | JGI IMG/M metagenome (GOLD analysis project Ga0247611, IMG submission 192422) | Sheep rumen microbial communities from Palmerston North, Manawatu-Wanganui, New Zealand - 1770 DNA GHGhigh gp2 | ecosystem: Host-associated > Mammals > Digestive system > Stomach > Rumen... | reverse complement strand
GTGATTGCAACGGATGCTCCAACAACTGTGAAGTAATCACTATTATTGAAGGAGAAGGCGAAGTTCCGCATTACGAGAAAATCAAAGACATTAAAGGTAACATTATTGCTCGCTGGGGCGGCACCTGCGGAAGATGGGATTTATCATAAAATCAAAAAGGTTATACATAATGTATAACCTTTTTGATTTTAAAGAAAAACTTATAACTTTTACCAAGGATAATCCGACTTCATCTGCCAACCGTCATTCATAATTAAAGCCGCACAAGAATCACCTTTAGCTTGTTTTTTACATCCGGATGACAACCGTGCTCTGGTATCGCCTTGCCAATATGGGATTATAGTTCTTCCGTTGTTGCCGAAACCGGTAACAAGGTCAGCCACTGAATATCTAAACCTAAAAACATCTTTACCTAATCTGTTATATCCGGCATACGGTCCATCAACATCAATCAATAAAGAACCTCTTGCATCACCCGCCCAAGCAGCCCAATGCCAACGCACACAAGCCCCATTCGGAAGTAATGCGGAAATACCGGAACTTGAAATCATTTTACCGTCCTGAAAACATGAAGAATCGCCATTTAAACATGTGTAAGGTCTATATTCTCTACCTTCTTCATAACACATTGCATGTTCTATACTGTCAGGTTGAGGATACATTTTTACGGCAATCTCCTGAATAGCAAGGTAAAAACACGAATCACCCGATCTTGTTCCCCAAGAACGAATTCCGCTAAACTTTGTCTGACCGTCACAACTCCACTGGTGCAAAGGAAGTCCGTCAAAATCTCTGGACGCAACCGTATCTACAGCAGTTTGAACTTGTGCATAAGATTGCTTTAAACGATTTAATGCAACACCTTTTTGATAATTCTGTATTAATGCAGGTAACGTCATCGCCGCAACTACACCGATTATGCCGAGAGTTATTAAAACTTCTGCGAGAGTAAATGCGGCTTTTATACCTCTCCCGTTGGTAGAGGGAAAAACAGAATCTTCCAAGCTGCAAAGCTGCTTAGCTGCCAAACTTCCTAAATCGCCAGAACCCTTACTACGAGAGAGTTTACCCCCCCTCCCTAAGGCCAAATACAGATATATTCATCATCTTAATCCTCCTGTCTTTTTAACAGTATAACATATTTTTCATAATTGTTCAAGTGGATGTGAAAGTTGAATAAATATTGTATAAGTTATTTTTTTAATTCTATTGGCTCTTCTGCTGTTACAAGATTTTTACCTACAGCTTTTTCCAAAGCAGCTTTTGCGGAATTATATCCGTACAGAGTGTTATAATATGCAAGCTGAGCTTCCTGATATGTTACCTGAGCTTCCCTCAATTCAATCGGACTTGCTTCGCCTACACGGTATCTGCCATAAGACAGTTCATAATTCTCTTTTGCCTGCTTAACCTGCAAAATAGCTACAGGAATTTGAGCCTTCTTTTCCGTTAATTTTAAATAAGCATTTTGGATTTCAAGATATATGGCATTTTGAGTATTCTGAGCATTGGCAAGTTCTCTGTCATATAAATATTTTGCTTCCTTAATTTCATTTCTGATTAAAGCACCGTTAATCGTAGGGAATGTAAGGTATCCGCCAAGATTATAACCGTAATTACTGTTAGGATGAGCCCCACCTCGCTGATATTGACCTTCTACAGACAGTGTTGGAAAGTATGATTTTTTAACAAGTTTTACAGTTTGTCTTGCACTTTCAACCTTTAATTCCGCCATTTTTAACTCAGGTCTTGACTCTCTTGCAATATCCACAGCCTTATTTAATGTAATATCAACAGGAACATAACCCAAACGCTCGGTTACATCATACTTATCTATAAAAGGGACACCCATAATATTGTTTAGCTGTGCTATTGCCAAATTTACTGAATTTTCTGCCTGAATAAGCTGCAACTTTGCATTTGATAAATTTGATTGTGCAATAGTTACATCGACTTTCGGATTCATACCTATTTTATAAAAAGCTTTTGCCTGATTGTAGAATAATTCATACTTGTTTACGTTATCCTCGGCTACACGCTTATTCTCAATAGCAAGCTGAAGATTATAATAAGCATCTTTTGTCTGATAAATTATATCGTTAATTACACCTGCCAAACTGGCTTTATAAGTTTGATAATCTAATCTTTTAATTGTTGCCTGATTTTGAGTAACCCCAAAATCGTATAACATCTGCTGTAACGTAATCTGTCCCAATACCCAATAATTATATGTTAAGTTTTCACTAAACACATCTGACAATTGCAACTGACGCATTCTTGTATAACCTGTCTGCCAATTGATTTGAGGGAAATAATTAGACCAAACCTGTTTAATTCTTGTATCAGATGCCAACATATCGTGAAATGCCGCATTTATCTGAGGATTATTACCAAGTGCAAGCTCAATGCATTTATCCAACGTCATATCAACATTTTTTACAACTGAACCCGAAATAGTTAACGGTTGCTCATTATCAACCTTTTTCTGCGGTAAAACCTGTTCAGCAGCAGGATATTCTTTATCATTCACAGTATTTCCTATATCGGATTTCTTTACCTTTGAAAAAGCCGGTATATTAGTTAATCCTATAATTAATACTGCTATAAAAATTTTCTTATACATTGTTGTTATTGTCCTTCTTTTTACCGAATTTGTGTGCGGTAAAAACTTTTAATTGTTCAACCATTACATAGAAAGCCGGAACAAGGAAAGTACCTACAAATGCAACTGCAATCATACCACCCATTACGGTCATACCTACAGAGTTACGGCTGGCTGCACCTGCACCTGTCGCAAATACTAAAGGCAGCAAACCTAAAATAAATGCAATGTTTGTCATCATTACTGCCCTAAATCTGAGTCTTGCAGCCTGTTCAGCAGCTTCCTTTATCGGCATGCCTGCCTGATGTGCGTCTTTCGCAAATTCAATAATCAAGATAGCTTGTTTTGTACTCAAACCAATTAGCATTACAAGTCCGATTTGACAATATAAATCAAGCGAATATCCTGCCAAGTACTGGAAGAATAAAGCACCAACTAACGCTATCGGTGATACAAGCATAACCGCTAACGGCAATAACCAGCTTTCGTATAGTGCAACAAGGAACAAATATACGAATATCAAAGACATAGCCAATATAGGCCCTATTTGTCCGCTCGATTCTTCTTCCTGTAAAGATGCACCTGACCACGCATAACCCATATCAGCAGGCAGCACTCTATCGGAAATTTCAGCCATTCTCGCCATAGATTCTCCGGAACTTACTCCGTTACGAACCATTCCGTTTATAGTAACGGAAGGATACATATTAAATCTTGTACGGCTGTACGGTCCTACAACTTCTTTAACTTTTACAACTGCTGAAAGCGGAACCATTTTACCGTAATTGTTTTTAACATATATTCTGTCTAAATCAGCAGGTTTTTCCCTGTAAATAGAGTCTGCTTGCATATATACACGGAATACACGTCCCATTTTATTGAAGTCATTTATATAATATCTTCCAAAATATGATGCCAAAGCGTTATACGCTTCTAAAATGGAAACATCCTGAGCCAAAGCTTTCGACGCATCTACATCAATTAACAGCTGAGGAAGATTTGCCGTATATGTAAAGTTCAAAACTGTAAATATACCATTACGTTCTTTATCCTCTTTATATACCTGAGTAGTTAATTTAACGGCTTCATCGTATAATTCCTGAGGAGTTCTGTCACCCTTATCAAGTAACTGGTACTCAAATCCGCCAACCATACCCAAACCGGAGATAGCAGGAGGAACAAATGTTGTGATTGTTGCGGAAGGGTATAAGGCAAATTCCTTCTGAACTTTTGAAAGAATACTGTCTAATTTTAATTCTTTCTTTTTACGTTTAGACCAGTCATCAAGTTCTGCAACAACAAAAGATGTATTTTCACCTTCAAACCCTACAAGAGTAATCGTATTCTTTACTCCCGGAATTTCAAGGAGTTTATGCTCAACCTGAGTTGCAACATCATCAGTTCTGGATGCCGAAGACCCGTCAGGTAACTGTATTCTTGTAAATATTACCCCTCTGTCCTCGTTTGGCAAAAATCCTGTCGGTAAAATTTTAAACATGCCAACAATAAAAAGAATAATGATAAAGAATGTACTCAAAGTAAGCTTAGGTGAATTAATAAACCTCTTTGCTCCATTTAAATACTTATCACGAATTCCGTTAAACCACTCATCAAACTTCTGAATAAATGCGAAATCAGCTTTTTCTTTACCTGATTTCAAAATCATTGTACATAAAGCAGGTGACAAAGTTAATGCAACAAGAGTGGATAAACCGATGGCTGATGCTATACAAACCGCAAATTGTCTGAACATCTGACCTGTAACGCCTGTCATAAACGATACAGGAACAAATACCGCCATCAATACAAGTGAAGTTGCCAGAACAGCACCAAAAACCTCTGTCATGGTAATTTCCGTAGCTTCTTTTGTCGGTTTCCCATCCTGAATATGACGCTGAGTATTTTCCAGTACTACAATTGCATCGTCAACAACAAGCCCTACTGCAAGTACCAACCCGAATAAAATCAAAAGATTTATTGAAAACCCGAGTATATTCATGAATATAAATACACCGATTAATGATACAGGTATTGCACAAATCGGGATAAATGCAGCCCTCGCAGTACCCAAAAACAGATACGTTACAATTGCAACCAAAAGAATTGCCAATCCTATTGCATTGATAACTTCTTTAATAGATTCCCTTACATAAGTTGTTTCATCATGCTGAATTTTATATTCAATTCCCTGAGGGAATCTCTTACTGAGTTCAGCCATCTTCTTTCTTAATTGATTTGACAATTCAATAGCATTTGCTTCAGGAATCTGGGAAATTGAAATTACGGCAGAATTTTTACCGCCGATACGGGAGAAATATGAATAACTTTCTGCACCAAGTTCAACTCTTGCAATGTCCTTAACTCTTATTTGAGAACCGTCAGGTTTTGAACGAACAATAATATCTTCAAATTCTTCCGGAGTTGTCAAACGCCCTTTAGTTCTCAGGGTTAATTTGATAAGTTGCTTATTCTTCATAGGTTCAACACCCAAATCACCTGCAGGAGCCTGAAGATTTTGAGACTGAATTGCCGCGCTAACTTCCGATACGGATATACCAAGATTTGCCATCTTTGATGCATCCAACCATATTCTCATAGAATAATCAGATGAACCAAAAACTGCAGCCGTACCAACACCATGAATACGAGCAAGTTCATCTTTTATATAAACTGAAGCATAGTTTGCTATATATAAGGAATCATAAGTACCTGTCGGAGAATTAACAGAAATCATCATTATACCCGGACCGCCGGTTGATTTTCGGACGGATAAACCGTATCGGCGAACATCCTCAGGCAAACGGGGAGTAACCAGCTGTAATGAGTTTTGAACATTTACAACCGCCATATCAGGATCAGTACCTATTCTGAAATACAATGTTAACTGATATTGCCCGTTCCTTGAAGTTGAAGACATGTATATCATGTTATCAGTACCGTTTAATTGAGCTTCAATAGGAGCGGCAACCGTTGATTCAACAACATCTGAGCTTGCACCTGCATAGTTTGCGGTTACAACAACCTGTGGAGGCGTAATTGAAGGATATTCCTCAAGAGGCAGCTGTGTCATCATTAACATACCGGCAAGCATTATTACCAATGATATAACTATCGCCATTTTCGGTCGACGTATGAATAAGTTACCCTGCTTTTGTTCATTCATTATTATGTATCCCTTACTTTTTAAATTTATAAACCGAAAATGGTCTATTATTTCTGACTTTCACTTTTTTCTTTAATTCTTATGGCAGCATTAGGCACAACCTTTTGAATACCGTCTACAATAATTTTGTCTCCGATCTTCAAGCCATCTTTTATTATCCAATTATCTCCATATTGACCGTCAACTTTTATATACACAAGCTGAGGTAAATTATTTTCATCAACTACATAAACATATTTTCCTGCCTGATTTTCCTGAACAGCCACTAATGGTACAATCGGGGTTTTAACAGGTTTATTTGCGAAAAGTTTTACGTTTACGAATGCACCATGCAACAACTGGTCACTCGGATTTTTAAATGTTGCACGCATTGTAACAGTACCTGTTGATATATCAACCTTGTTATCAATAAAATCCTGTGTGCCGTCATATTCATATTTTGTACCGTCAGAAAAATATAATTCAACTTTTCTGTTTTTATTATCGACTCCGTCAGATTTAGACAAAGTATCATAATCAATTGACTCTAACGGGAAAGTAACATATATCGGATCAGTACTGTTTATTGTTGTTAAAGGACCGGAAGACGGAGATACATAGTTACCAAGCGTAACATTTATCAGACCAATTTTTCCGTCAACGGGAGCTTTCACATTTGTGTACCCTAAATTTCTGTTAGCATCATTATATCTTGACCGAGCGGATGCTAATTGAGCCTTCAAAGAATCCCTCTGAGATAAAATATTATCATACTGTGATTTAGCAATGTAATCTTTTTGAACAAGGTCTTTTGCTCTTGCCAATTGTTTTTCTGCATATACAAGCTGTGCCCTTAAATTTGAAATATCTGCACTTGCAACATTTGCAGCATTTGAATATTCAGTAGGCTCAATTAAAAATAATGTTTGTCCGGCTTTTACAAAATCACCTTCCTTAAAATAGCTCTTTTGTAAGTATCCGGAAATACGGGCTAAAATATCTACCCTGTATTTTGCCATTACCCTGCCGGGTGCAGAATAGCTTCTAATGATTTCAACATCTTTAATAGTGTCAACCACTACCTCAGGAGCTTGCTGTGCTTTTTTTGCTTTTGAAGCTTTATACCCGTTATAGGCAGAAATAGAAAATCTTACAAGTAACGCTGCCAATATAAGGAGTATCACTATTATTATATTTTTTTTCATTATATCCTCGCTGGTTGTTGTAAATGTAATTATAATATCTGTTTTAATCAGAATTATCCTTAAAAATTATATTATATTAATTTGTCAGATGTCAAGAAATCAAGAGGGTAATATCATCTTTATATACGAGCTTCATTACTTAAATCTTCTCATCATTTTCATAGCTTTATTCATAGCATGTTTACCCTGCTTGCTGTGCGGATTAAAACCTTCTCCTGATTTACCCGCATGTGCAAACATTCCTTTTAATCCTGCCATACCTGACATCATAGCTCTCATTTGATTAAATTGTTTTATAAATTGTGTAATTTCCGATAATTCTACACCACAACCCTTTGCAATTCTCTTTCTGCGGCTGTTATCAATTATGTCAGGATTTTCACGTTCTTCGGGAGTCATACTCTGGATAAAAACTTCCATTTTCTTGAATTGTTTTTCGCTTTCATAAGAAAGTTTATCTTTCATATCCTTTCCGATATTTAACCCCGGAAGCATACCCAAAATATTACCCATCGAACCAAACATTTTCATTTGTTTTTGCATTTTCAAGAAGTCATTAAACGAGAATTTATCTTTACTCATTTTTTCTTCAAGTTCCTGAGCCTGCTTCTCATCAAAAACTTCCTGAGCTCTTTCAACAAGAGAAACAATATCGCCCATGCCCAGAATTCTTGTAGCCATTCTCTCAGGATAAAAATCTTCTAAAGCGTTAAGTTTTTCGCCTGTACCTGTTAATTTGATAGGTTTTCCCGTACAGTGAACCACGCTCAAAGCAGATCCGCCGCGGGAATCACCATCTAATTTTGTAAGAACCAAGCCTGTTAAACCAAGTTGAGCATCAAAGTTTTCTGCAACATTGACAGCCTCCTGACCTGTCATAGCATCTATAACAAGCAGTTTTTCCTGAGGATTAAATATTCTGTCAATCAAGAGCAATTCAGCCATCATATCTACATCAATCTGCAATCTTCCGGCTGTATCCAATATCAATACATTATAGTTATTTGCCCTTGAATACTCAATTGCCCCTCTTACAATTCCCTGAACATCCTTTGAGTCCGGAACCGTATAAACTTCTACGTCAATTTCTTTGCCTAAAGTCTGCAACTGAGCAATAGCAGCAGGTCTGTAAACGTCACATGCAACAAGCAATGGGTTTTTACCTTCTTTTTTTAGTTTTACTGCCAGTTTTGCTGAAGAAGTAGTCTTACCTGCACCCTGCAATCCTAACATCATAATAAGAGAAGGATTACCGGATAAATCCAAGGGTTTTAATTCTTTTCCCAATAATTCAACAAGTTCATCGTTAACAATCTTTATCAGCTGTTGCGAAGGATTTACACCTTCAACAATATTTTCACCTTCAGCTTTGTCCTTTATTGCTGAAATAAACGACTTTACAACTCTTAAATTAACATCAGCTTCCAATAATGCACGTCTGATTTCTCTGAGAGCATCCTGCATATTATCACGGGTTAACTCTTTTGCACCCGTATTTCTTATAATCCCTTGTAATTTTTCACTTAAACTTTCAAACATAAGGAAATTATAACATAAACAAAAAGCAGGACATTATTAAGATTTACAAAATATAATATCTGTATTAAAATTGAATTATGAAGGCTTTGATACAAAGAGTAAAAAGAGCATCAGTCACAATTGACGGAAAACTATATTCCTCTATTGGTTTTGGGTTACTTGTTTTTCTTGGTGTAGAAAAAGGAGATTCGGAAGAAAATGCAATGAAATTAGCCCAAAAACTCACGACATTGAGGATATTTGAAGATGATAATGAGAAAATGAACCTCTCGCTATCGGATGTTCAAGGAGAAATGCTTATCGTATCGCAATTCACCCTATGCGGCGATTGCAAAAAAGGGACACGCCCAAGTTTCGATAAATCAGCTCCGCCTGAAATAGCAGAAGTCCTGTACGAAAAATTCACGGATTATGTAAAACAATTAAATATTCCGGTTCAAACAGGAAAATTTAGAGCAATGATGGATGTAGAACTGGTAAATGACGGACCTGTAACATTTATGGTAGAAAAATAAATTTAACATCTTGATTATATTTGACATTTATGTTATAATAATTACATTAAGATATATCATTAAGAATTTTCACAGAGGATTAATAGTATTTTTTAAGATTTAAGAACCATTTTATTTTAGTTTATGATTTAATTTTTCAATTAAGAGGCTTTTAATTATGTATGTAAACAAATGCGTCAAGTGCGGTCGGGAATTTGAGACAAAGAACCCCAAAAGAGTTATATGTCCGGATTGTTTGTATCCTGATAAAAAGATGATGATTAATGCCCCATCAGAAGGCGGTGAAGTTTCTGCAAATACAGAAACAAATCCGACACCTCAAGAACCAATGAACGGATACAGCACGGAAAATCAACCGCAATTCTACAGCAGTTATAGTGCAGGGGAAGAACGTCCTCGTCCTCAAAGACAATATAATCAACAAGGCGGATATAACAATAATCGTCAAGGCGGTTATCAAAGACGTGATAATCAGGGCGGCGGATATAATAACCGTGGAGGATACAACAACAACCGTCAGGGCGGTTACCAAAGACGTGATAACCAAGGCGGCGGATATAATAACCGTGGCGGATATAACAACAACCGTCAGGGCGGTTACAACCGCGGAGGATTTAATAACAACAGAAGACCTCAGCAAGGCGGGTTTAACCGTGGAGGATTTGGTAACAGACGTCCGATGAACAGGAATAAAGCACCAAAACAGCTTTTAGTAAGTAAGGAGCAATTAGAACAAATTGAATTACTATATAAGACAATGCTTCCGCTTCCAAATCCGGATGCACACGAAGTTATTGGTGAAAAAATCGGTTTAGAACCAAGAAAGGTATTCTTTGGTATAAATCTTGTAAGACAAAAGATGATGTTGCCAAAATTACCTTTCCCTAAACGTAAATTAGCTATCACACCTGATCAGTTGTTTGCGATTAAGAATTTATATGAACCACTGTTGCCGTTACCTCCTATCGGCTGTCACAAAATTATTGCGGCACAATTAAAGATGGATGAGTGGCGTGTACATGTCGGTATTGGATTAATTCGTTCCCAGATGGGGCTTCAGCGTTGGAATCAAGACAGAGCAGATGCTCCTGAAGAATTCAAAAATCAGGCTGCCGAAGCTACGGAAGATAAGCCAAAACGAGGAAGAAAACCGAAAAAATCGGAAGAAGAACCGGCTGAAGAATAGTTATGGATAAATATATTTCCGTTGGTAAAATCTTGAATTTTCATGGCATAAAGGGTGAAGCAAAAGTAGGGTTTAGCCGTGGACAAGAGGATTTTATACTTGGACTTGAAAAAGTTTTTATCAGAAAAGATAATAACTATTTGCCTTTTGATGTTCAAAATGTACGTTTGAACAAAAATTTTGCACTCTTTAAATTTTCAGGAATAAATTCAATAAATGAGCTTATGGATTATAAAGGTTGCTTAATTTTTGTTGAAGAAAGTTTTGTCCGAGAGAATTTGGATGAAAATGAGTTTTTAATAGATGAACTCGTAGGAATGAATATATATGATACTGACGGGAACAAACTTGGCTTTGTGATAGGAGTATCAAACAACGGTGCTAATGATTTGCTATCAGTAAAAACAAATACCAAGCATGTTTCACTCGTACCTTTTGTAGAAGCATTTATCAAAAAAGTAGATGTGAAAGGGAAAAGCATTACGATTAATAACATTGCGGGGTTATTGGAATGATATTTGACGTAATGACACTATTTCCGGAAATGATAGAAAACTATTTCCAGTACAGCATTTTAAAGCGTGCAGTTGACAGCGGAATAGTAAAAATTAATACAATAAATCCACGGGATTACACGGAAAACAAACATAAAAAAGTTGATGATATTCCTTACGGCGGTGGTGCCGGAATGGTACTAATGGCACAACCTTATGTTGATGCTTACGAAAGTATTTTAAGGCAAGATAATTCCATAACAATTATGCTTTCTCCCCAAGGAGAACCTCTCACCGACGAACTGGTTAACAAACTAACCGGTTATAATCAAATTATTCTTATGTGCGGACACTATGAAGGTTACGATGAAAGAATAAGGGAAATAATAAAACCCAAAGAAATTTCAATCGGAGACTTTGTATTAACAGGCGGAGAACTTCCTGCTCTGTGTCTTATAGATGCTGTTAGCAGAAAACTTGAGGGGACATTGGGACATATTGAATCGGCTGATGAAGACAGCTTCTCAAACGGATTAATAGAATATCCGCATTACACACGACCGAGAGAATATCGGGGGTTAAAAGTTCCGGAAGTATTACTCAACGGAAATCACAAAGAAATTAATGAGTTCAGACTACGACAATCTATCGAAAGAACCCAAAAACGCCGTCCGGACTTATATGATAAATATATTAAAGAAAGAGATAACAATGATTAGAAAAATACTGATATCAATAATATGTGTTACATTCGGATTAACTTGCTATGCTGCCAGAGATAAGGTATTGGAAGAGCATGTTAATAATGAATTAGCATTTTATAAAAACGTTAGTTCCTGCACACCTATAGAATCATCTGAAGAAAATTCCCATTCGGCAAGAAAAATATATGGAACGGAAAACAACACCTGTCACTTTTTGTACAGAAATAACATAGATTGCCATGTACCTATGGATATAGCAAAAAAGTTTTCAGAAGTCGGATTAAGAGTTTACAATGATTACAGTGATTATGGAATGATAACTTCAACAACCGCAGATATAAAATATCTTGATAATGAAGTTTTGTACAACACAAGATATTGCAGGTTTATAAAATAAATCAACTACATAAATGACTCTATATATTCTATAATATGGTAATATTACGAAGAAATAACAGGAGAATTTACTATGAATCAAAATTTAGAAATCAATAATACTGTACAAAACAGAGATTTTCAGAGTATAGACGAAATCAACAAATTTAACTGGGGTGCATTATATTTCGGCTGGATTTGGGGGATTTTTAACGGAGCGTTTATAAAAACACTCATACCATGGGTAATTATATTAGTGGCCTCACTCATTCCTGTAGTAAACTTTTTTGTACCATTTGCAGCAATTGGAGTTATGGTTTATTTTGGTTTGAAAGGAAATGAATGGGCTTGGGCAGGAAAAGGCTGGAAAAATCCTGTACATTTTAACGATGTTCAGAAGAAATGGGCATGTGCAGCAGGTATAATGCTTGTACTAAATATAATATTAACTGTAGTATGTCTGTTCGCTTTTATTAATAGTATGAAAGCTCTAAATAGTTATGTGCCGGAAGACTATCAGACAGAATCATACATTACAACAATTAATCGCAATTCAGATTTACAATACGCAAAAGACAGCAAAACATTAACAAATAATTTGATGAATTCCCTGAAACCGCTGAATTCAAAAGTTCAAAAATATGAAATATACAACAGCAACACTATTGCAGTTAAAACAGCAAATAAACAAACAGGACAATATCAAATTACAGAATTATACACCTTCAATAAAGACGGCAGTATTTGCAATTTAGAAAAAAAGAATTGTTCTGTTGTTAAATATCAAATAGAAGGAAATAAAATTACCCCTGAACGAAAGACCTATTATGACGGTGACGGAAAAACAGCCGTAGTAATTGTAAAAAAATAAAAAAAAACAGGACTTAGGTCCTGTTTTTTTATAATATCTCTAAACAGTTACACAGCAGCTGAGGTTTTGTAAGAAATCAGACACTGTGCAAGCTGATCCGGACAACTTGTCATTTTACCGCCACACTTAGTACCTTGTAATTTATCAATTACATCATCTATTTTCATACCCTTAATTAAAGAGCTTATTCCCTGAAGGTTACCATTACATCCACCAAAGAACTTTGCATCTTCAACAATACCGTCATCACTCACCTGAATTTGCATAACCTGACAACATACACCCTGAGGCTGATATTCAATAACTTTACTCATAATAAATTTTCTCCTTCACTCTTTAATAAGGATTATACCACAAATGATTTTATGCTATAATAACTCCTGAAAAGGGGTATATTGTGAGAAAAGATTTTAAATTTGAGAGACTGAATTTCGTTACAGCCGGAATGCCTTTACGCACAGGAAAAGGAAGCTATAAAGAAGCATTTAACATTATTAGAGAAATGAATTTGGACGGAATGGAGTTGGAATTTGTCCACGGTGTAAGAATGAGTCCTGAAAACAAAGCGGTAGCAGAAAATAATGCAAATGAACATGGAATGATTATTACTGCACACGCCCCTTTTTATATAAACCTTAATTCAAAAGAAGAAGAAAAAATTGAAGCAAGCGTTCAAAGAATTATAGAAACAGCCGCAACGGCATTTTCAGTCGGAGGATACAGTATAACCTTTCATGCCGCATTTTATATGGGGAAAGATAAAGAAATAGTATATAATCAAGTTAAATCTCAAATAGAAAAAATTAACGATACACTGCACAGAGATAATATTGACATCTGGATCAGACCTGAAACAACAGGAAAATCTACGCAATGGGGTGATATTGATGAAATTGTCAGATTATCAAAAGAATTTGACAACGTATTACCTTGTATAGATTTTTCTCACATACATGCAAGAACTACAGGAGAATACAACACCTATGATGAATTCTGTGAAATACTTGAAAAATTGGGAACTATAGGTAATTATGCAATTGAGAATTTTCACGGGCATCTGGCAGGAATAGATTATGGTGCAAAAGGGGAAAAGAAACACCTTAATCTTGAAAACTCTGATATGAATTATAAGGATTTACTCAGAGCAATGAAATCATTTGGCGTTAAGGGTTCTCTTGTGTGCGAAAGTCCCAATATAGAAGATGACGCATTATTACTAAAACAATATTACATGAACCTCAGCTAATATCTCATACATCTGATGTATCTTTTTAAAGTTTTATTTAAAATATACCGTATTATGGCATGTTTAAAAATAAGAGGCATCTTATATGTTTAATTCGGTTAATAATCCATTCAACAGACGTATAGAATCATCAACGTCTTCTGATACCAACGGGCAGCAGCAACGTCAACAAGAGCAGAAACAACAGGAAAGAAACCTGCTTGACGAAGAAGAATCCGATGAGGTAAGGATTGGCGGACGACCGATTATGAGTGAAGATGATATAATTTACATGACAAAGGATTATATCAACAGACTCAAGAATGAGTACCCTGATGATGAAAAAGTTGCACAAAAAGCTGACAAATGGCTTTCGAAGTTTGATGTGAAAAAATTTATGAAACGTAACCCAAATATCACAATATCGGACTTTAATATGATTATGTTTATGGAAACAGAATCTATCAGAAAATAATCCAAAACTATTTTATATCAGGGAAAAGATATTTTATTCCATCATCACTTCTCCAACGGATATAACCTGTCTTTGGAGTTCTGTCAATATCAACAACAGTTACAAGCATCCAATTCCCTCTTACAAAATTTAAATTTATCAATTCAGGATTGTTTATTGTACTTATTTTCTTTGCACTTTCATCCGGAGAACCGTACATATATGTGACGCTTTCAGGGGCACCTTTTAGCATCTTCAGTCCGTACTTTCTGCCATACATATTATAAAAATTTACCCAGGTATTAAATTTATAGGGATCATCTTTTTTTATCCATCCTTTATCGCCTGTAGAATTGTTATATATAACCTCAACCCAATCTTCAATCTCATCGGTAACAGCCATCAGAGCAAAATCATTTTTCTCCAAATACAGAACAAACAAGTCCGATTTTTTCAAATTTTGCGGAATAACATTATCTTTACTCCACACAATTTTCTGTTTTATAGCAGAATTTTCATCAGGTTCTTCATATACAACAATAGAATTTCCTACCTGATAAACTCCAAACGTATTAGTATTGCTGATACTTATATTTTCAGGAATAACATTCGCTGCTATAGAAGAAAGCATACTAATAAAAAATACAAATAAAGTTAAAATAATCTTTTTCATATCATATTACTCCCTAAAAGAAATATCTGCATAAGCTTTTTGAAGTTTTTCTCTTACAGATTGCATATTTCTTTCAATAACATCATCAGTCAAAGTCGCATTTTCATCCAGCATTTTTATTCTGAATGCCAAACTCTTATATCCTTTTTCGATGTTTTCACCTTGATAAACGTCAAAAACTTCACTGCCTTGATAAATATTTTGTTGTACACCACTCTTAATTACTCTCTGAATATCGTCATAAGAAACATTCTCATTTATCACAAAAGCCAAATCACGCTTGACTTCAGGGAATTGCGGCAAATGCTTAAATCTTGGTACGGTCTCTTTTATAACTGATATTAAAACGTCAACATCAACACTAAACATAAAAGCATCCTGATTTAACTTCAATTTATCTTTTAATAGCGGATGAATTTGTCCAATATAACCAATTTCAGTTAATTGCTTGCCAAGAAGCCCTATTACAGCACTTCTGTACGGATGTAAAACAGTGTTGGAGTCCTTCATAGAAGAAGATTCCAACGGAACAATTTTTATACGTTTTTGAATACCGAATTCGTCAAAAAGATTCTCTACAATACCTTTTACAGTATAGAAGTCCGGCATAGATTTAACCTGCCATTTTGAATTTTCAACTTCACCTGTCAAGATACCCTGCAATATCTGAGTTTCTTTTACGCCTGAAAATTTTTCATCGGCTTCTTTTTCTTTAATATAAGTTTTACCTATTTCATAAGCCCAGAAATTCTTTTGACCGTTATCGTAATTATATTTCATGCAATTCAATACAGATACCGCAAGATTTTGACGGAGCATTGTGCATTCTTCACTAATCGGATTTTTAACCTTTACAGCATTTTCATCATCATAAGAGAGCATGTATTTATCTAAAAGCGGTTTCCCAACAAATGAAGTTGTAATAATCTCATTAAGACCTGCAGCCTGCATTAAATTGTGAATTTTTCCGATTACTTTTTCTTCCTGAGAAATAACAGGAGTCATCATTTTTTGCGGAAGAGTCGGTGTAATTTTATCATAACCGTTGATTCTTGCGATTTCTTCAATCAAATCAACTTCTCTTGTAACATCATAAGCCCTGAAAGAAGGAACCAAAAATTTTGCAGCCGCAACATTTCCGCCGAGCTTTTTGAATCCCAAATTTTCTAATATTGAATCACATCTTTCAGGAGCAATTTCACATCCCAAAAGATTTGCAACTTGGTTATATCTTAGTGTAATCTCAATAGGTTCAAGCTTATTTTCCCCATCTTCAACAACACCAACAACTTCTGCATCCGCTAACTCGATTAATAACTGAATAGCACGCATTAGTGCAGGCTTAACAGCTTCAATATCAATCCCTCTTTCATATCTTGCACTGGCCTCACTTCTGTAACCGACACTTCTTGCACTTTTTCTGTTTGTAGCAGGGGTAAAATATGCAGCCTCCAGAGCAAGAGCTTTAGTATTTTCATCAATTTCAGAATTCAAACCGCCAAACACACCGCCTAAGCATACAGGTTTATCTTTTGTTGCAATAACAACGGTATCATTTGTTAAAGTTCGTTCAACTTCATCCAAAGTAACCAGTTTTTCGCCTTCTTTAGCACGTCTAACGCAAAGGTATCCGTCCAGTTTATCATAGTCAAATGCGTGCATCGGGCAACCATATTCCAACATAACATAATTCGTGATATCAACAACATTATTTATTGCACGAACCCCTGAAGCAAGCAGTCTTTTCTGCATCCAGTCAGGAGACGGCTTGATTTTTATATTCTTCAAAATACCGAGTGAATAATATTTGCAAACATCATTATCAATAATTTCAACTTTAAATTTATCGGTGGACAAATCTCTTGTAGATTCTATAGGATTAAATTTCAGCGGAGTATTAAACAAAGAACTTAATTCTCTGGCAACACCAATAACAGACATCTGGTCACCACGATTTGCGGTAGGTGCAACATCTATTACCGTATCTTTTTCAAAACCAAGAACATCCTCCACTTTTTCGCCCAATTTAACATCAGGGAAAATTCTGTTTAGGACTAAAATCCCGTCTTCTTGCTGATAGTTTCTTTCGGAAACTCCGAGTTCATCGGCTGAACACAGCATTCCTTGTGATTCTACACCACGAATAACAGCAGGAGTAAGTTCAAATTGCTCCCCGGTTTTTCTGTCCAAAACTTTACTGCCTACACTTGCATAAGGTACTATTTGACCGACCTGTATGTTTTGAGCACCGCACACAACAGTTTTTATTGCAGAACCGGTATTAACAGTTACAAGATGTAAATGATCCGAATTCGGATGATTATCTATTTTTTCTATTTTTACCGTAATTATATTTGTAAACTGAGGCTTAACTTCCTCAATACTCTCAACTTCTAAGCCACTCATAGTCAACTCATGAGCCAATTGAGAATCTTCTATATTCGATAAATCTACAAATTCGTTTAACCAATTTACTGATACCTGCATTTATATTCCCCTCTACTGTCTTAATTCATACTAAAAATATACAACAAACAGATATATATGTAAATATAACGAAATACATACAATTATTGTTCAAAACAAAATCTAATCAAAAATATAGACATGCACAAGCCATTTTATTTTTTCATGATATGATATGTTTGTTATGATGGTTTAGTTAAGGAGAAAAAACATGGCAGATGCAAAAATTTTAGCTACTATAGAAAGAAGCGAAACAGAACAATTACAGATTTCTTTAAGCGAATATAAAGGAACAAGCTATCTTAATATGAGAATATTTTTTACGAATGACGGCGGTTCAACATGGATTCCTACAAAGAAGGGTGTAACTTTCACTGCTGATCAATTAGACACTTTGACAGAAGCAATTGAACAAGCTAAACAAGAGTTTATGGCAGTATAAGATTAACAGATAATATAATGGAGGCTGAAACCTCTCAGTTTATGCAGACAAACCGGCTTTTTGATACAGATGAATATAATCAGCAGACTTCACCCAAATATGCTTTAGCTTTGGTGAATATTACGGGTTTGGGCGTAAAAACATTCAGTTATTTAATCCCTGATGAAATAAAGGATAAAATTAAAATCGGACAAGCGATTTTGGTACCTTTCGGTCGTCAGGGATTAATTAACGCTTTTTGTGTAGGGTTTTCCGATTATTTACCTGATAATATTAAAGCAAAAAAAATAAACCGCATTCTTGACGAAAAACCTCTGTTCACGATTGATTATTTAAAATTACTTGAATGGGTCGCAAATTATTACTGCTGCGATTTAGTTACGGTTTTAAATGCCGCAATTCCAATGAAGCTTATTGAAAAAAATTCTAAGACAGAACAAATCATTGAATTTATAAGTTATACCGGAGCTACCAAAAGGCAGAGAGAAATTCTTGAACAACTTGAAAAAATGGGGAAACCTCCACTTATAACTTTTGAAAAAATAGTAAAAACAACAAGAGCTACAATTAAAAAACTTGAAGAACTCGGATGTATAAAACTTACGGATGAAGAAATATACCGAAATCCACTGGATATACTGAGAATTGATAATACTGAACCGCTATACGAATTAGAAGCCGAACAAAAATCTGCTTATGAAGGCATAAAAAGCTCTATAGAAAATTATTACAAAAGAAAAGATACGCTAAAAGAAGATGAAGTGTTACCTCCTTTGTCAATATTGCTTCACGGAGTAACTGCTTCAGGGAAAACTGAAGTTTATTTTAAACTGATTGATGATTGCATAAAATCCGGCAAAAACGTTCTGTTTTTGGTTCCGGAAATTGCATTAGCTTCTCAGTTGACTAAAAGACTTGCCAAAAAATTTGGGACGCATGATGTTGCGATTTGGCACAGCAGTATTTCTGAAGGCGAGAGATACGATGTATGGCAAAGATTATACAATAATGATATTAAAATCCTTGCCGGAGCAAGATCTGCCGTATTTGCTCCATTACAGAATATTGGATTGATAATAATAGACGAAGAACATGAAGGTGCATATAAGCAAACAAATCCTGCTCCAAGATACGATGCAAGAATTGTTGCCCAGAAATTATCCGAATTTCACAACTGCCCTCTGATTTCCGGTTCAGCAACTCCCGATATTTCAATGTACTATAAAGCTCTCAATGCCGGCAGCCTTTTTGAGATGAAACATAGGTATAAAAATGCACCTATAGCACCAGTAACAGTAATTAATATGCAGGAATACGGCAGAGCCGCATATAAAAGTATTATTTCAAAACCTCTGCAATCTGCTATTCAGGAAACTCTTGATAAAAAACAGCAGGTAATACTTTTAATTAACAGGCGAGGCTTTTCAACCTATACTCAGTGCAAAGCCTGCGGTCATGTTATAGAATGTCCGAATTGTGCAATTCCTATGATATGGCACTCAAAAGATCAAATGCTTAAATGTCATTACTGTAATCATACTGAATATTTCCCTGATTTCTGTCCGGAATGCGGTTCTGATGCTTTAAGAAACAGCGGTACAGGAACACAGAAAATTGAACAGTATGTACAGGAGCTTTTTCAGGATTATAAAGTAGAAAGAATTGACAGTGACGTTCTGGTTAGAAAAGGTGAACATATAAGATTATTAGAACGTTTCCAAAAAGGGGATATAGATATCCTTGTTGGTACGCAAATGATTGCAAAAGGACTTGATAATCCTAACGTAACTTTAGTTGGTGTAATTTCAGCTGATGCAAGCTTTAATTTACCAGATTTCCGCTCATCCGAAAGAGGATTTCAGCTATTAACTCAGGTTGCCGGAAGAGCCGGCAGAGGCGAATTTACAGGAAGAGTATTTTTCCAGACATATAATCCTGAATTTTATGCCTTAGAAAGTGCAAAATCACAAAATTATAGAGAATTCTATGATAAAGAAATTATATCAAGAGAAGAATTTGATTACCCGCCTTACAGCAGAATTGTCAGACTAATAATCAGCTCCCAAAATAATTTTAGAGCAGAAAAGGCTGCCGCAGAAATTGCTTTGAGTTTATGCACCATAATAGAAAAGTACGGAGTATCCGAAAGGCTTGAAGTCTTAGGTCCTACACCATGCGTAATTGAAAGAATAAACGGTCAGTACAGATTTCAAATAATTATCAAAAACAAATTAGACAATAAAGGACACCAATTCATATCCGGCTTTCTCGGAAAAATAACTATGCCAAAAGACGTTAAACTTGCTGTTGATGTTGATCCTCTTGATATATTGTAATTATTTTGAAGGTAAAAGGTTTTTAGACTTTGAAGGCAGTACAAAACCAAATACACATTTACCGTTATTTGAACTTTTAGCATAAATTTTACCCTTGTGCAATTCAATAATTCGTTTTGATAAATACAACCCTAAACCGGTACTCGCAGAATTGTAATGTGCCATTCCTCCGGTATATTTTTCAAATATCTTGTCTAATTTTAATTTTGGGATAGGATGTCCCTGATTTTCAACATTAAACTCCAATTGATAATCATTAATATTTAAATTAACATTTATTATACTGTCTTTGAAACCGTATTTGATTGCATTTGAAATTAAATTATTCATTACTCTGGAAATCTGCAATTTATCACCAAAACAAAATAAATTTGAACAATGATAATTAATGTTAATAATTTGATTATTCTCATCTGCAAGCGGTTTTATAGAATTATATAAACTGTTCAACACATCTGCAGCGTCAAAACACGATATTTCTAGTTTAAGTTTATTCTCTTCGCATTTGTATGTAGTCAGAATATTTGTTACAATGTCCGCCATGTATTTCTCAGAAGCAAGAGTTTCTTTAATTACCTGTGTTTGTGTATCATTTAGTTTACCGAAATAACCTTTTAATAATAAATCCATAGTCCTTATTTGAGCAAAGGCTGGCGTTTTTAAATCATGTACTAAAGTTGCAAAGTATGTTTCTCTGTCATTATTTTTATAAAGTTTGCTATCGCTGTTTTTTAAATCAATTTTATTGTGCTTAATTGAAATGATTATTATAATCAGCCCCACAATAAACAACGATAGCAATAATATTGATAAGAAATCCACTTATAATATCCCCCATTACATAATATCATCATAAATTTAGCTGTATATTACCCTGCCGGATAAAGAATTTTGCTAATGATAATATTACTAAACATAATTGATTAAATATTTTGTTTTTAATATAATTGCACTATGACAGTTGATTATTCCTATAAATTAAGAAGAAAGCTCAGAAAGATAACTGTCCTTGACAGATATATACTGAAGCAGGTTATTGAAGTTTTTTTAATGGGGGTATTTGTTTTTACATCCATTATATTTGCGTCTGACACTTTTATTACGTTAATTAAACAAATTTCAATGTTTGGTATTCCTTTCCATGTTGCATTTCTTATGATAATTCTAAACCTTCCGTCTGTCGTTGTAATGACAATACCAATGGGGGTATTATTATCTACTGTCATGACCTTGAATAAACTTAGCCTTGATTCTGAGATAACGGTTTTAAGAGCATGCGGAATCGGCATAAACCGTATTGCAAAACCTATATTCATTTTTGCAACAGTAATGTGTATATGCAGTTTTGTGATAAATGAAACAATTGTTCCTGTTGCAACAAAATATTCAAAAGATTTGGCACTATGGTCATTGAGTCAGAAGAACGTACCTGACGGGAAAGAAAATTTTGTATTTAAAGAAACAGGTGAAAACGGTGTTTTGAGAAGATTATTTTATGTTGGTAATTGCAAAGATAAAATACTATATAATATAACCGTCTTAGATACTTCAAAAGAAGATACTATACAGGTTTTGCAAGCTAATACCGGTAAGACTACCCCTGCAGGTTGGGATTTTTATAAAGGAGCTGTGTACACTATCGGCGACAAAGGAAACGTGTTAAATACAACTTTGTTTGAAACTTCTAACGTAAAATTCGGACTTGATTTATCCAGACAATTAAATAAAAATCTGGCAAAAGAAATGAATTTTTCAAAATTACTTAAATATATTGCAAAGGGTTTGCATAATTTTGATCAGGAAGACCGAAACAGAATTATTATTGAGCTTTACGATAAGCTCGCACTACCAATTACGACAATTGTGCTTGTACTGGTCGGTGTTCCTCTTGCTATTACTCCGCCTAGAGTAAGATATAACAGAGGATTTCTGTTCTCTATTTTTATCATTTTTACTTACTATTTAATCAGAGCATTATCTATATCGTTTGGGGAGGCAGGGGCAATTTCTCCAATATTGGCGGCATGGATGCCTAACATTGTATTAACAATACTTGGGGCTATAATGTATTATAAAAAGGTTTATACTATATAATCAATCTATGGTAAACATACACCGAACTGGCAATCCCGTTCAAATTGACGTTGGCTAAAATTCTTGTCCTGTATATTATTTGAATTAAAATCCTGATTATTGTACGGATTGATAATTGTATTCTGCAAATTGTTTGGCTGCTGCAAATTTCCCTGATTATCTGGGACGAAACGATTTTCAAAAAGAGTATTCTGTCCGGAATCAGTTGGAGCACAAGCACCCCCTAGAGGACAAGCCGCATATATAGGTAATCCAAACATTTGTATTAATAAAACAAAATAAATTAAATTTTTCATACTTTTCTCCTTTTATAAAATTTTAACTGTGATAAATTAATATTTCATTAGGAAAAAGTATAAAAAAGAGGTTATTCAAAAGAATAACCTCTTTTATTTTATATCATATTTCAGGTAACAAACTACTTGCTGCAAGTGCAAATTTCACCGCATTCGCAACCTTCACCGCAATGACATTCAAAGAATTTTTTAGCATCTTCCATCTTAACTTTGATACGTCCGTCAACGGCAATACCTTCACCTGTTTTTTCAGAAATCAACAACGGGTTGATATCCAATTCTGTAATGAAGCTGAAATCAGCAACCAATTGAGATAATCTCAATAAAGTTTCCTGAATTTGATCCATTTGTGCAGGAGTTGTACCTCTTGCACCTTCTAACAATTTATAAGCCTTAACTGACTTAATCATTTCAGAAGCATCGACATCACTCAAAGGTGCCATTCTGAAAGTTACGTCCTTCATAACTTCAATAAATACACCACCCAAACCGAACATCATCATGTGTCCGTATTGAGGATCTGTTGCAACACCGCAAACCATCTCACGGCTGCCTTTAACCATTTCCTGAATGATTACGCCTTCCAAACCGTCAAGCAAACCTTTTGCTTCAAGTTTTGAAATCAAGTCTTGGTATTCTGCTCTTAACTGTTCTGCAGATTGGATATTAACTCTTACACCGCCAACATCAGTTTTGTGTGAAGTAGTTTTTGAAGTCATCTTCATTACAACAGGGTATCCGATAGAATCAGCAATTGAAACTGCTTCATCTTCAGTTGTTGCAAAACCTGACTTACAAACTCTGATACCATAAGCATCCAAAACATCAATTGATTCACGGGTTGTAAGTTGTTCTCTGCCTTCTCTCAATGACTGAGCAATAATTTCAGCAGCTTTCTTCTTATCAACATCAAATGTAGGATATTCACCAACAGGTCTTTCAATCCATTTTCTCTGTTGATTTAATCTGTTAAATCCGTCTGCTGCTTCTTCAGCGTACATAAAGAACGGCATATTAACATTCATATCAGACAACGCTGTGAAGAATTCACTCTTAGTCATAAATACACCGATAACAGGTTTTTGCGGATATTGAGCTTTAATTTCCATAACGGCCTTAGCTACATCAATATCTTTCAAACCTAAGAACGGTAAGTAAATAACCATAATCATATCAACATTTTCATCAGCGATTACTGTTTCCAGAGTTTGTTTATAGTGTTCAATAGGAGCTGACGCAATCATATCGATAGGGTTCTTTACGGAAGCAGCAGATGGTAAGAAACTTCTTAATTTTTCTTTTGTAGCATCTGAAATTTTAGCCATTTGCATACCGTATTCACAAACTGCATCGGTAGCCATAATACCAGGACCGCCTGAGTTTGTAATAATTGCTACTCTGTCACCCTTTGGAATTGGGCAGTTAGCAAAAACTTTTGCTGTTGCAAATAAATTTTTCAAAGAATATTCTCTGATAACACCTGACTGGTTCAATAAAGCGTTAGCAGCTTTATCTGCACCGGCTAAAGAACCTGTGTGTGAAGATGCCGCACTTGCACCTGCAGCAGAACGACCTGCCTTTAATGCCAAGATTGGTTTCTTCTTAGAAATTCTTGATGCTAATTTACGGAAGTTTGAAGGATTTTGAATAGACTCCATATACAACAAAATCTGTTCAACATCATCTTCGTTTTCCCAGTATTCCATAGCTGTTTCAGCGTTAACATCAGCCTGATTACCAATTGAAATAAACTGTGCAAAACCTAAGTTAAGGTCTTTCAAGATATTTAAAATACCGCCGCCTAATGCACCTGACTGAGAAACAAATCCGATGTGTCCTCTTTCAGGCAAGCTTTCAGCAAAGCATCCGTCCATAGAAACTTCAGGTAATGTGTTTACAACACCTAAGCAGTTAGGACCAACACATCTCATACCGTATTCCTGAACTTTTTCTAATAATTGTTTTTCTAATTCAGCACCTTCCTTGCCTGTTTCTTTGAAGCCTGCTGTAATTACGCATAAACCTTTGATACCCTTTTCGTGGCATTGATCAATTGTAGATAAAACGAATTTGGCATTTACAACGATAATAGCAAGATCAATTTCACCCGGAACTTCAAGAACTGAAGTGTATGCCTGTAAACCTTCAATAATTCCGCCTTTAGGGTTAATAGGATAAATATTACCCTTGAATTTGTATTCTTGTAATCTTTTCATAATGTCAGAACCAATAGTGTGTTCTTTTGTAGAAGCACCAACTACGGCAATTGACTTTGGTTTCATAATTTTGTCTAAATTACTCATGCTTTTACATCCTTTCTTGTTTTTATACCTATATTATAGTACAAAAATTTTTGATAGCGACTGTTAAAATTTTTTGCGTATTTAAAAAAATTGCCTAAAAGGATTTTTTATGTGAAAATACGGATATGGGGAACGAGAAAACTTTAATTTTAATAGACGGACATGCTCTGGCATTTAGAGAATATTATGCACTTGAAAGAACCGGAATGCAAACTTCATCCGGTCAGCCTACTTGGGCAGTTTACGGATTTTTTCATGCGATTTTTGATTTATTAAAAAATCAAAAAATTAAAACGGATGCAATTGCTGTTGCATTTGATGTCAGCCACAAAACTTTCCGTGTTGAAAAATACGAAAACTACAAAAGCAATCGTGAACAGATGCCTGATATGATGCGTTCTCAAATGGATTTAATTTATGATGGGCTACAAGCCTTTAATATTCCCATATATACAAAAGAGGGATTTGAAGCCGATGACGTTATCGGCACAATATCAAAACAAGCATGCGAATTGGGACATAAGGTTTTGATTTTAACAGGGGATCAGGATGCTTTTCAGCTTATAGATAAAAACGGCTGCGTAAAGGTTATTATACCCACAAAAGGGGAACTAAAAGAATACGACTGGCAGGCAGTATATGATAAACTTGGAGTTTATCCGAATCAGATTATTGATTATAAATCTTTAAGAGGGGATACTTCAGATTGTATTCCCGGTGTCAGAGGTATCGGTGAAAAAACAGCTCAGGCACTATTGGCTGAATACGGACATCTTGATGAAGTTATTGCTAATACAGATAATATTAAAGGAAATTCAATAAGAGAAAAAATCAAAAACGGAGTTGAAGATGCTCGTTTAAGTTACTATCTTGCAACTATTGTAAGAGATTTGGACGTAAATTTTGATTTTGAAAAAACAAAAGTAGAGCTTCCTGATATTTCTAAAGTGACAGAATTTCTGAAATCAATGCAGTTTTATAAATTTCTTAAAAACATAAATTCAATTTTATCGGCATTTGACCCGAATTTTGATACTGACATAACAAATGAAATAATAACGGAAGATAATAAGCCTGAGAATAAAAAACAACCGCAAATGCAATTAGGTTTATTTGCACAGGCTGTACAAGAAGAAATAAATAAGAATAACGAATTCGTATTTTCTTCAAAACTCATAACCGACACCACAGATTTTGAAGACTTATGCAAAACTTTAAATAATCAAAAAGTTATTGCATTAAATTTAAAATCTAATTTTAAAAATGCAGCAGAAAATAATATTATAGGAATTTCAGTTGCATACAAATCAGATATAACATATTCAGACAGAAAAATTACAGCATCAAATGCCAAAACAGAAGCCTGCTATATCCCGCTAAAATCCTCACTGTTGGGAAATAAGTTGGAAGCGGATTTTGTATTTAACAGACTAAAACCCGTACTGGAAAATCCTGAAATTCTAAAAACGGTATTTGGGGCAAAAGAGATTTATAATCTTTTAAGAACACAGCAAATTAATATTAAGGGAATTGTCTTTGATGTTGAACTTGCAAGCTACGTTGCAAACCCGTCAGACAGACACGATTTAGATATTCAGGCAATAGAAAATATTGATCATTCAATATCGGTATATGCAGAACCGGAAGACATAAAAAAGAACAATCTTTCTTACGAAAATGTTGGAGCTGATGTTTTACTGACTCCTGTCTGCGATGAAACATCAACAATTCTTGAATTAAGTACATACTGGTCAGAAAAACTTAACGAGTCAGAATTAAAAATTTTATCGGATATTGAGATACCTTTGGCAAAAGTTCTTGCGGATATGGAATATAACGGGGTTTCAGTGGATACAAACTATCTGAAAAACCTTTCGGACACAATGAACGAGAAATTAACAGAACTGGAAACTAAAATATATGAAATTGCCGGCACAAGTTTCAATATAAATTCTCCGAAACAAGTTAGAGAAATTCTATATGATAAGCTTGGATTAAAAACAAACAAAAGGAAAAAATCTACCAATGCCGAGGTGCTTGAAGAATTGGCTCAGGAAAATGAAATTGCAAGTTTAATACTGGATTATCGTAAATATTCGAAGCTAAAATCAACATATACGGATGCGTTACCGGAACTTGTGTCAAATGTAGATAATCGAATTCATACAACATTCAATCAAACAGTTACGACAACAGGAAGATTATCTTCATCCAATCCTAATCTGCAAAATATTCCTGCAAGAACGGAAGAGGGAAACAAAATCCGTTCGGCATTTATTCCTGCAAACAGGGAAGAAGCGGTAATTGTTTCTGCCGATTATTCACAAATTGAATTGAGGCTTCTGGCACATATATCCAAAGACACACATTTAACAGAAGCTTTTGTAAATGATATTGATATTCACACTCTTACTGCATCCAAGGTTTTCGGTGTGAAGATTGAAGACGTTACAAAAGAAATGCGTTACAAATCAAAAGCGGTAAATTTCGGGATAATATACGGACAGAGCAAATACGGACTTGCAAAAGCTATAGGAATTTCAAATAATGAAGCTGAAGATTTCATAAACAAATATTTTGAAACCTACCCAAATATTAGATTATACATGGATTCCACGGTAAATTTTGCAGCAAAAAACGGATATGTTGAAACAGTATTTGGAAGAAAAAGATATTTACCTGAAATTAACAGTTCAAATACAATGATACATGAATTTGCAAAACGTGCAGCCATAAACCAACCAATACAGGGTACAGCTGCTGATATTATGAAACTCGCAATGATAGAATGTGCCAAAAAATTCAAAGAAAACAATATAAAATCAAAAATAATTTTGCAGGTACACGATGAAATAGTTATAGAAACACTCAAATCCGAACTTGAAGAAGTAAAATCTTTGGTAAAAGAGGCAATGGAACTAAATCAACCGTTGACCGTACCTTTAAAAATAGATATAAATACAGGTGAAACATGGAAAGAACAATAAGATATATTTTTGCATTAATAATCATATTTTTTGGAATATCTGGGGCTGTATTTTCTGAAGAATTAACAGTACAGCAACTTACAACACCCACAAACATGGATTTTTCAGCTTGTACAAAGTCATATAATATGCCTGCAGAAAATCTTTATTACCTTGCATTAGACAGTATTACGGCAAACAAGTTTGAAATAAAAGAACTTCAATCAAAAATGGGTTACATATTATTTAAAGCTGCAAACAAAGAATTTCTTGCAACAGTCGCTTATTACGGACCAAACAAAAGTATTTTAAAAATCACCCCTGCAAACGGGCAATACTATTTTGCACCCGGAATTGTACTGAATGTGTTTAAGTTTATTGACCTAAATATAAACGAGCAAATAAAAGACATTCCAAAAGCATAACCTATCGGAAATACAAATATTGCTTTGTATCATATTTATGGATTTTCATATTTTTTGTAACAACTGCTTAATATATTCTAAAGTTTTTTATTTTTCTTGCCGATAAGTTTCTTGTAAGCAGAAAACTAAGGAGTTGTTATAAATGTTGAAAAAGATTTCATCCCCATCGTCAAATAAATGTGACAGTGTGGAATTTATATTAAGAGGAGCGAGAAAACGCCGTTCTATGGCGATTATGTCTGCTCGGAGTGTCAGTTCTGAGTCAGGTATTAAAACATCTTTTGCAGTCGTAAGATAGTTGTTCTGCAAAAGGATTTCAAAACCTCTTTCAAAGAGGCTTATTAAATAAAATAAGAAGAGAGCTTTTAATAAACAGGATTGGGTTTTACTCAGTCCTTTTTTATTGTCAAAATTGGCAAATTTTAGTTTGTTTTTGTTTTAATAATAATATGTGTAGAAAATGGTACCATATTTTTAACAAGATAGTTATTGCGGTTTGTGTGATAATTTTAACCGCAAATTATACTCTTGCAGAAACTCGCACATACACAATCAGACACGGTGTCCGCACTATGTATGGTTACATTCAGACACCGAGTTACGGAGCTTATTCAAGCTGCGATCCTTTCATATTGAATATCAGCGGCTATAAGTATTATATGCTTATAGACAGCAGAAGACCATACACATACAAATCTTTATTAGGCTGCAGTGAACACAAAAGGTCATTATTAGGGCCGTTGGAATCACTTGAAAGTGATGGGGACGGAGAAAAGCTTACACCTGCAGAACTAAGACGTGCACATGTCAGATTTGTTAAACTTAAAACCAACGGCAGACTTGCAGTAAACGACAGCAGCCTTGATTTTGATATTAATAAGATTGGATATATTGATTTAAGAAGAGTAAGGTTTTCTATTTCGAACGCTCCACACGGCAATTTTGACGTATATTTAAAACGTGAAAGCGGAAGTTTAAGAAAAGTTGTTGCATCAGTAAATACTCATTCTATCAGGACTGCTCAGAGGATGTTTGAGTAACTTTTCCTCTTAATTGACCGCAAGCCGCATCAATATCTGCACCTCTTTCCAATCTTACGGTAACTTTTTTGCCTGAATGTTCAAGAAGGTATTTGAACTTCATAATAGCATTGTTTGACGGTTTTTTATAATCATTTTTTTCAGTTGAATTATACGGTATTAAATTTATGTTGCACTTTATATCGTTAAGATAATATGCAAGTTCTTTAGCACTTTCTACAGTATCATTCAAGCCACTTATCAATAAATATTCTATGGTAATTCTTCTACCTGTTTTATTAACGTAATTAAGCATTGCTTTTTTAAGTTCATCCATAGGATATTTATTTTCAATTTGCATCAATTTTCTTCTGATTTCGTGATTAGGTGCGTGCAGAGATATAGCCAGTGTTGACTGCATATCCAAATCAGCAAGCCTGTTTATTTGCGGGACAATTCCACTTGTAGAAACCGTCAACCTCCTTGCACCTATCTGGAAATCTTCATTAAAAATTTTCATTGCATTTAGAACATTATCCGTATTTAATAGTGGTTCACCCTGTCCCATAAAAACAACATTCGTAACTTTCAGTCCGGTATCTCTTTGAATAGTTAATACCTGCTCAATAATTTCTTTATATGTGAGATTTCTAATAAATCCACGCTTACCTGTTGCACAGAAAGAACAGTTAACGGCACAGCCAACCTGTGAACTGACACAGGCGGTAAGATTTGCACGATTATCAAATCTCATAAGTACTGTTTCTACACATTCTCCGTCAGGATATTCCAACAGGTATTTTAAAGTTCCGTCTGAACTAACCTGTTTAACTTTGATTTTTACGTCAGAAACTTTTGCGACCTGTTTTAATTCTTCTCTGAATTTTACGGACAAATCCGTCATTTCATCAATTGAAGAAACAGATTTAAGATAAATCCAGTTATGAATTTGTCTTGCCCTAAACTTGGAGGCATTCAATTCATCAGTTATTTGTTCTATTTCAGCCTGTGTTAATCCTGATAATGTTTTCATAATCGGATTATCTCATGGATAAACTTGTTTGGCAAACAAAAAATAAGTAAAGAAAAAGCTATGTACTTTTGAGGTGCATAGCTGTTGATTAGGGATATGTGTATCTTAGTCTCTAAGGAGTATAGTGCTATATTATCAGACGTTTTCAAAAATTAAATCATCCATTTTTATGATGTTTATCATAATCAGTAAATAACCCTGAAACCTAATACAAATTCGGATTATAACAAAAACGGATAACCTTGAAGGTTATCCGTAATCGTTTTATTGATGTATTTAAATCTAATTTTTTGCCGCAGTCTTTTTCTTCTTTTGTTTTTCATAAATAAGAAGAACCGTACATATAACAACACAAATCATGGTTGAAATCATCCAGAATGCGATTGCACCGTTCCAACCGAAATGGTCAACTACAACACCTGTACCCGCAGCAGACAATGCAGCACCGACATATCCGAAAATACCCGTAAATCCAATTGATGCTGATGCTACTTTCTTCGAACTACTTTCTACAGCACAAAGTCCGCCAATCAACATCTGAGGTCCGGCAGTAAACACACCTATCATTGCAGCGTATACATAATCCAATATTTCAAATAATTTTCCGCCTGAAGGATTTGTAGCGAACAAATACAAACTTACAATAAGCATGATAAGGAAAATAATATTAACCGGAGTTCTGTTTCCCTTAAATAATCTGTCTGAAATTACACCTGCCATAATTGCACCGGCAGAACCAACCAACGCTAATGTACTGAGTTTTGCACTTGCAGTAACAAGAGCATTACCCTTTACCTCAACAAGGTATTTTACCAGCCAATCCTCGGTCCCAAACCTGATTATATACACAAATATATAAGCTATTGCCAACATCCATATAATTGGGTTACACAATATATTTTCTTTGAATACCTGAAAATATGTACGATTATCTTCATCGCCTTCGTTTTCTTTTTTAGCTTCAGGCTCATTGTTATATTTTTCAATATCAGGCAAACCTAATGTCTGCGGCTTATCTCTCAATCTGTCAAATAACCATAAACCCGTAATTGCACAAATTATAGCCGGCACATA
>Ga0247611_10002277_pt1 | contig 31442 bp, 28 predicted proteins | sample 177DNAGHGhighgp2_FD_192422 | JGI IMG/M metagenome (GOLD analysis project Ga0247611, IMG submission 192422) | Sheep rumen microbial communities from Palmerston North, Manawatu-Wanganui, New Zealand - 1770 DNA GHGhigh gp2 | ecosystem: Host-associated > Mammals > Digestive system > Stomach > Rumen... | reverse complement strand
AGAAATAGAGGGACCAGGAGCCGCAGTATCAATGCATAATATAAGTGATATTTATAATAATTATTTAAATAATCCTAATATAGACGTTACTGAAGCAGAGCTAGCTAATATGATAAGAAATAACATAAATGAAGATACATCTAAGATGAGTGACGCTGAAGTAATAGGAAAATATAATGAAGCGTGTTTAAGTTATTTAAATCAGATGAAGGAAAGTAATGAAACAGAAGGTAAACAGGATGTAATTGAAAGTAATGAGACACAAGCTAATCAAGAAGTAATTGAAAGTAAAGAAACAGAAACTAATCAAGATACAGTTTCTTCTAATAATGAAGGTACTACGTCGTTTTTCTGGAATTCTGATGATATGGATTTTGATGATTCATCTGCTACGTTGTCTGATAATCATACTGTAATCGAAAGTAGTCCAAGAATGAAAACGTTTCAAGAATGGTTTGATGCAGGATATATTTCTCAGAGAATGTATGAACTTGCTAAAAAATATGATGGATATATTCCAGAAGAAGAATTAATATTTGATGATTTTACTGATTTTTTTAATAGTGATGAGAGATTTGCGGATGATGCATGTACTTTGATAACTGAGAATGGAATGGAAACAAGATATAATACAGTAGATGGCCATGATCCTACTTTTGCAGACATATATAATAAGTTTATTCCAGATAAAAAATTTAAATATAATTCTGATTCTATTGCTATTAAATATTTTTTTGATGGGGAACTTGCTATTGAAATATATTTACCTGAAAATATTACTTCTAATATGGTTAATAATTTGGAAGAATTGTATGAAAAATGGAGTGTGGCAGGTAAAAATAAAGATTCTGATGATATAAAAATTTCTATTGCAAATGACCATGAATTAAATAAAGTAATTAAAAATGTTGCAGAGGAAAATAAAATACCTGAAGGTGTCTCATATAAAAATATGCCATTATTAATAGAATATTTGTCCAGTAAGTTAGATTCTCAAGTTGAAAATAATAATGGTAGTTCTATTAATTTGCAATTAAATGATAATTATAATGCAGGTATTAGCGATGATGCTGGTAGAGAAATAGATAAGATGTATGAGATGAAAGAATTGGCTTTTCCTGTTGTGGAATTAATGAAAAAAAATCCAGATATAACTTTTGAACAAGGAAAAACTCTTTCAGAAATATACTTTAATGATAATACTATTGATTTTCAATATATTGTTCCATCATTAGCTAATGATGTTTTAAGACTTCAAAAAATGGCTATGGATGAAGGCATGACCTTAAAAGAATATGGAAGTCAAAAAGCACCAGATATAATAAGTAAAGAAGTACAATCACAGGCTGATGCACTTGCTGGTCAGATTAGATTATTGGCTGAAATAGAAGAACCAAGTATTACTAAAGACATGAAAAGCTTAGAGAAAAATGGTAATTATTTAATAGGATTGGACAAAAACTTAAAATCTGTTGATAGTTTATCTAGAAAGATAATATCAGATGCAACTGAACAAAATATTTCTTTAGAAGTTGCATCTTCAAAGATAAGTGATAGCATAAGATATACTTTAATATGTGGGGAAGATACATTTACTGATGATGTAAGAAATAGTTTGTTGGATTTACAAAAAATAGGCTATAAGATTTATAAGTTTAAAAATAAGTTTAATGAAAAGTTTTATCATGGAATAAATGTTAACCTTTTAACTCCGGATGGCAGAATTATAGAATTACAATTTCATACAGAACAGTCTTTCCTTGCTAAAGGGAAAATGACTCATCTATATTATGAGATAGCAAGAAATGATTTTACTTCATCTGAGGCTAAAGCTCTTGCTGATGAAATACAAAAGGGTGTAGTTGATTTAGTAGTGCAGCCTGAAGGAGTTATGGAATTGACAGAGGAGTCTGTTACTTTAAAACAAAATGATTTTGAAATTGACTTATCATCAAATAATGTTCAACAATTGTTAGATACTATTCATAAAGTACAGGATGCAACTGAAATTCCGATAGGATATAACACAGTAGAAGAATATAAAAAAGCATTTGTTTCTCAATTAATCAATACAAAAGGATTTGATTCTTTAGGAAATAAGGTAATAATAGAACTTTGTACTGATCCAACTATGTTTGAAATCTTACTAGAAAAAACTGATAAGATTGAGAATTTATTCATTAAAAATTATTATAATAAAAAAGCCGCTAATTATATAAATGAAGTTTGTTTGAAAAAAGTAGATATAAATCAAGTTAATAAGCTACTAAATAAACCAATAATGAAAGAGTATTTAAGTAGTTTATTTCCTGCTGAATTAGTAGCATTTTATAATAACTTTTTTTCTGTTTATGGTAAAAGGTTAAATAGTAGTGATGCTATAATAGATATTCTATGTAAATATGATGTTAATCAATTAATTGAATTTGGAAGAAGTGTAGGTTTAAATCAATTTATACCAAATGATATTAGTAATACATTTAATAGAGAAAATGTATTTAAATTATATAATTATTTAATTAATCAAATATATGTTTCTGATAATGTTGGAAAGCTTTCATTATTAAATTCTCAGCTGTTTGGTAAAATTATTCCTAGTTTTTATTTTAATATAAAGAATGATTCTTCATTTAGTGATATTCATAAACAATTGGATCAAAAAAACAATCAATTATTACAACAAATATCTAATAGTGTTATTAATAATGCTGAATTAGATGGATTAATTTCTAGAACTCCTGGAGTAGTTTGTTATAGTGTGGATGAAAAAAATAAATATTATGAGGTTAAATATGAGATAGATGGAAGAGAGTTTAATACTGTTTTGAATTCATCTTTATTTAATGAAATTACTCTTACAGATTTAATGCAATCTCCTGAGGTTGTTGATGCTATAATACGAAATGCCTTTGTTATTAAAGATATAAAAATTAATGATATATATAATCGTATGAATTTAACTTCTGAGTCTGGCTTAAAAGATGGAATAAATTATGTTACTTGTAAAGTTGATGGAGAGCTAAAAAAAATTATTGTATATGGAGATAATAAAAATCTAAATAATGATTTTAAGAATGTGAAAGATTTTGAAATAGTTAGTATTGAATCAGTTGGAGAATTAAATGTTGTATGTAATGATACTGATATTGATAAATATTTAAAGGTATCATATACTATTGATGGTAAAGAAGAGACTGTGTATCTTTCACCAAGTAAGTCTGGTAATAAGGCAGTATTTAATATAGCAAATTATATTGTACAAAAACATTTATTTGGAGCAACAAACTTTAGTACAGAGATTGTTGATAATGTTGATTTAACGGTTAATAATATACAAGATATGAGTGGTTTCAATGAAATATTTAATGATACATCTTATGGAGGAAGTCAGAGTGCTGTACCTCAAATAGTTAAAAACTATTTAAGTAATAATATAGTAAGTAATATTGATCAACAAAAAGGAAAATTAATGGTTGATTTAATAAGGAGCTATTATCCTTCAGCTTCTGATACTGAAATAATACATATTGCTGAATCATATGCAGAAGTAGGATGTGCTTATATGTCTGCATCTAATGCTTTTATGACTTATATTGCTAGTTTGGAAAATGGAGAAGAAATATTTAGAAAGCGGTTTGGGTTTGATTTAAAATTTTCTGATTCTTCAATATTATCATATAATTTGGAAGCTTTGGCATTAGATATTTTTCTAAATAAAGCTTCTCAAAGTGATATATCACTTGATAATTTAAGAGATATTAATTTGATTGATGGTGTTTCTTTAGAATCCTTTACAACTGATATAAGTGGTTATTTTAAAGAGAAAGGAATTATTCTTCATAATGATATTTTTTTTACTGATAGTTTAAATAAAAATAGTGCTGCTCTTGCACATATTGCTTCTAATCCTAATCGAATGTATATTTTGGGAGCAAAGGGATTTGATGTTGAACTAGCTAATGATGCAGCGCTTATTTCTTCTGATCATGCCTTAGATGATATGATTCAAGAGGGAAAAATAATTCGCAATATCGGGCCACATTCTATGCTAGTAACGGGGATTGATGAACAAGGCAATTTAATAGTATCAACATGGGGTGAAAAAGCTACTGTAATAGGTGGAAAATATCAAAATGGCAAAAAAGGTACTTATTATAGAATTAATTCAATATGGTTTGAAATAGATTAGTGAACTTGGAGGGATGATTATGTATTATAAATATATACCAGATTCTTTTGACTATAATTTAATAAACTCTAGATTTTCTAATGATGAATTCTTAAGTTTGCAAATTAAATATAGAACAATAATTGAAAAAATATTGATAGATTATATTGACTTTGAAGACATTGATAAAAGAATAAATAATAATGTAGTTCTTCCAAAAATTGAAGATTTAGATTATAATTTTTATCATAAGTTTTCTTCTTTGAATAGTAATTATTTATATTTAAGAAATAATATTCATATTGAGAAATTAAGTAGTGAAGAAATGGAAATATTAAAAAATGGAAAAGTAGATAAGAATTTTATTGTATCAACTTTGAGTAAAGTATTATTTGAAGATGGTGATGAATCGTGTTTTGGAAGTCCAAGACTTGAAAATATTGTTAATTGTAAAGGACTTATATTTGAATTTGCGTATGATAGTATGAAAATTAATAGTTTATCAGATTTAATAAAAATTGATAAAATGATTGAAGAAATTAAAGTGTATTTAAAAAGCATAATAGAAAAAATATTTAGACTTCCTGCAAGTTTAGTGATTAATAAGTCTTTAAGTAATATATATAATTTAAATGAAAGTAGTATAGTTGGTTAGGAGGATGGTTGAATATGATAACTGAAAAAGTTGATTTTTTGGATGATTTAAATGAATTTATTAATTATATAAAATCACAAATAAATGATAATTGTAAGTTTGTGAGGATTCATTTTTATAAAAAAGGAATAAATGATAATTTATCATTAAATGAACATTATTTTTCTTCAATTGATGAGATATTAGAATTTTATAAAGTTAATGATTATAGTATGGTAGATGTTATGGATTTTTATTATATGGAAGAAGATGATTTAAAAACAATTCATGCAGATAAAAAGACATCATCTATTGTTATAGTATCGAAAAATAATGTTAAAGAAAAATCACTTAAAGATTTAAAGGAAATGCAAGATGATGATAATAGTGTAGATATAAGTGAGATTCCATTTGAAGAAGGATGTATTTATTATTCATTTAATATTGGAAAAAGAAAATATGCAGTAGGAAAATGGGATGAAAGATTATGTGGATATTTTTTGCTAGAAAATGGGCAATGGAAGCGCAGTAGAGAAGTTGAGAGATGGATAAATGATCCTGCATATGGTTATGAAGTTATTAATAGAGAGACAAATAATGTAAAAAAATAGATTAGTGAGAGTAACCTTATTAAAAAGAAAGGTTACTTTCTTTTATAGAAAAGCATTTATTTATAATTTTTATCTTTATTACATAAAATCTTTTACTTGGATATTTTTTTTATTTATGATATTATGTTAGTAGAATAATAAGAAGGTGTTGCTATGTATCCATTAGGAAAACAATTTGAAGTTGATTACTCTAGAGCTAAATGTGATGAGAAGGCTATTGCTATGGGAGCTAATTATAGAATATCAGTTATTACTGAAAGAATTCTTCGACTTGAGTTCTCTCCTTCTGGACAGTTTAATGATCGACCAACGCAACTTATAAAGAATAGAAATATAGATTCTCCTGAATTTTCTGTACGTCAGGATTCTAATGTTTTAGAGATAACAAGTAAATATTTTTCTTTGACTTATATTAAAGGACAACCTTTTATTGGTAGTAAAGTTGATCCGATGAGAAATTTGAAAATAACTTTATTATCTAAAGAGAGAGATCGTTGTAAAGACTGGTATGTTGGACATCCTGAGGTTCGCAATATGTATGGAAATATTGTAAGTATTGATACTACTGTTCCTCTATATTTACAAAAAGGCTTGTATTCTTTGGATGGCTTTGCTTCTATTGATGATTCTTTAAGTAAGATAGTTATGGAGGATGGAACTTTAAAAAATCCTTTAGCTAATTATTTTGATATGTATGTTTTGTTATATGATAGAGACTTTAGACAGGTTTTATTTGATTATTTTAAAATGACTGGAGCACCATCATTAATTCCTCGTTATGCCCTTGGTAATTGGTGGAGTCGTAATACTATTTATGATAGTGATTCTTCATATGAGTTAATTAGAAATTTTGAAAGAAAACAAATTCCTATTTCAGTTATGCTTTATGATCATGATTGGCACTTTAGGAATGTAGGAGATTATAAAGATGTAAAAGCTGGATTTACTTTTAATCCTGAGTTGTTTCCAAATCCTCAAGAGGTTATTAATTCTTTTCATCGAAGAGGAATTAGAGTTGGTTTATGTATTAATCCTTTTGGTGGAATATATCCTTATGAACAATATTATCCACAAGCTAGTGAATTTTTAAAAACTCAGGCTGGAACAATTATACAGTTTGATCCGTTTAATCCTAAACTTTTAGATGTTTTATTTAAGATGTTTCTTCATCCTTTGGAAGCTGTTGGTGTAGATTTTTTTTGGAATGATTCTAAAGATACTAATATTAGTAAGATGTGGGCTCTAAATCATTATTTATTTCTTGATTCTGGAAGAAACAAGAATAAAAGACCTCTAATTTTAGCTAGAAGTGGATTATCTGCTCCTCATAGATATCCTATTCTTTACGGGGGGTCTAGTGAAATTAGTTGGAAGAATTTAAAAGAATTACCATTTTTGTATTTGAATGCAGCTAATATTGGTGTCAGTTGGTGGAGTCATGATGTTGCTGGAAACCATGGTGGTATTGAAGATGGAGAATTATATTTAAGATATGTTCAATTAAGTACATTTGGTCCTATTTTAAGATTTCATGGGGCAAGAGGAAGATATTATAAAAAAGAACCTTGGTTATGGGATTCTAAAACTCAAAATATAGCGGCAGATTATTTAAGATTACGTCATAGACTTATTCCTTATTTATACACAGAAGCCTATAATTATACAAAATCTGGTACTCCTTTAATTCAACCTTTTTATTATAACTATATGTGGGTTTATGATGATGATCTTTATAAGAATCAGTATTATTTTGGTTCACAATTACTAGTTTGTCCTATTTTGGAGCCAAAGGATAGAATAATGAATCGTACAATTCATCGTTTCTTTGTTCCTGATGGTATTTGGTATGATTTTGTTACTGGGAAAAAATTCCCAGGTAATAAAAAGTATGTTTCCTTTTTTAAAGAAGATGATTATCCAGTTTTTGCTCATTCTGGGTCTATTATTCCTTTTTCAAATAGGAGTAACTATAATAATATAGGATTGCCAATAGATTTAGAAATACAGATATTTCCTGGAGCAAGTAATACATATACTTTATATGAGGATGATGGTATTACTTCTATGTATAAAGAAGGTTATTATTTAAAAACAAGTATTGATTATAACTATTTAAGAAATAATTATACTGTGATTATTCGTTCTATTGATGGTAAAACTGGTATCGTTCCTGAACGTAGAAATTATAAGATGGTTTTCCGTAATACAAAGCAAGCTGAAAATGTTACAATTTATTTTAATTCTGATAAATTGGATTCTACTAATTATGTTGATGGAAATGACTTTGTTGTAGAAGTTCGTAATGTTCCAACTATGGGGCAATTAACTATTAATTGTAAGGGTAAAGATATTGAAATTGATGCTGTACGTTTGATTAATGATGATTTTGATAGTATTTTAATGGATCTAATGATTAATACCTATTTAAAAGAGGAGATTGCTTCTATTATTTTTGATGAAGAACTTCCTATTTCAAAAAAGCGTATTTTATTGCGTAAATTGAAGAAAAAAGGATTATCAAGAGATTATACTAGTTTATTTTTAAAGTTATTAGACTATATTGGAGAATTTTAGGAGGATTTATGGAACAGAGTATTAATAGACTTAATGTATTAAAAGATTTAGTATTGGAAAAATTTCCTGAAGATATAGATACTTTAAATGAAGATTGTGATGAGTTTAATCTAGAATTATGTGACTCTATTGTTTCTCATTTAGATGAGTTATATGATTCTTTTTTATCTGATACTTTAAAATCTATGAGTGATAATGATAAGAAGAAGTTATTTCAGTTAGTGCATAACTATAAATCTTTATTATTTTATCAAGGAGATATTACTTATTGGCCAGATTCTTTTGAAGGTGTTTTTGGGAATACTGATTTTATTTGTATGAGAATTTTAGATAATTTTGATTTTTTATTATCTATAGCTAAAAAGGGAGGAGAAGATGTTTTAAAAGGAATATTGAAATTACAATCTACTGATATTTTAAATAAAAAAATATTAATAGATTATCTTCGAAAAATAATAACTGATGATGATTTATTGCAACTTTTCTTATTAGAGTTAACAAAGGAAAATGGTGAGTATTCTGCATTATCTCTTTCTTTTAAAGCAATATTATGTTTATATCCTGAAGAAGTTATATTTAGTAGAAATAATGATAAATGTAAATTGTTGTCTTCAAGTGAAGTGGTTGAACGGATGAATATAATATCAAATAATTCTTTTAATAATTTTAATGATGTAATGAATAAGTTTAAATCTAATGTAGATGAGTTTAAAGAGTTAGTAACAACTTTATCTTTAGAATATATTAAAAATAGGAAAAGTATTTAAATGTAATTTTTTATGTAAATTTTTACTTGGTTTTTTATTTTATTATGTTATAATAGGTTTATATTTGTGTTGAGAAAGAAGTAGTAGTAATTAATTGTTATTTAGAGAGTCTATGTTTGGTGAAAATAGATTGACAAATATTATGAACTTATCTTTTGAACAAATGGGTAATTCCGTTATCAATTTAGAGTATAAGATTTCTTATAAATTAAGGTGGTACCACGAGCAATTCGTCCTTATGGATGAATTGCTTTTTTTGGAGGATTTATGTTAGAAGAATTATTATTGTTTCTATTGTCATTTATTTTTGTTTTTATTTTGTATAGGATTTTTGTTGTTCCTAGTGCTAAAAAAAAATATAAGTATAAAAACAAAGGCAGAGAACCAATTGAAGTTACTTATTTAAAAAATCATTATCATTTTAATATGAAGAAGATTTCTTATAAAAGGTTGTTAATGATTATTTCTTTGGTTTCTTCTTTTGATATTTCTTTAATTGTAAGTATTATTATGCTTTTAAATAATTTTATTTTAGAAATAGTTATAGGATTTATTATGTCTTTAATTATTATTTATGTTAGTTATTATTTTGTTTATTTATTTTATAAAAGGAAAGGATTGATTTGTAATGAATAATAAAGAAGTTGAAAAGAAATGGCAAAATTATTGGGATAAGCATAGAACTTTTGAGGTTCATGAAAATGGAAGTAAAAAGCCTTATTATATTTTAGTTGAGTTTCCATATCCAAGTGGGGCTGGTTTACATGTTGGGCATGTTAGAAGTTATACTGCTCAAGATGCTCTTGCACGTATGATGAGATTACAAGGATATAATGTTTTATATCCTATGGGATGGGATGCTTTTGGAGCACCTGCGGAACAATATGCTATAAAGAATCATATTCATCCAAAAGAAGCTGTTAAGGAAAATATCAAGACTTTTAAAGCACAGATGAAATCTTTAGGTTTTTCATTTGATTGGTCTCGTGAGTTTTCGACTACTGATCCAGAATATTATAAGTGGACTCAGTGGCAGTTTTTACAATTTTATAAACATGGAATGGCTTATAAAGATACTATTCCAGTTAATTGGTGTCCTACTTGCAAAAGTGTATTGTCAAATGAAGATGCAGCTGGTGGTGTTTGTGAGAGATGTGGCAGTCCTGTTGTGCAAAAAGAAAAAAGTCAGTGGATGCTTAGAATGAGTGATTATTCTGAAGATTTATTAAAAGGACTTGATGATACTAATTTTGCTGAAAGAGTTAAATTAGGTCAAATTAATTGGATTGGAAAATCTGAGGGAGCTCATATTGATTTTAGTATTGATGGATATGACAAAAAGTTTACAGTATTTACAACTAGATGTGATACACTTTACGGTGCTACATATTGTGTTTTGGCACCTGAACATCCATATGTTGACGAAATAACCACGCTTGAACATAAAGAAGAAGTTGCTAAATATAAAAAGGAATGTTCTTTTAAAAATGATTTGGAACGTACTGAACTTAACAAAGAAAAGACAGGTGTCTTTACAGGTGCTTATGCAATTAATCCTGTAAATAATGCTAAGATTCCAATTTATATTAGTGATTATGTTTTAGCAACTTATGGAACTGGTGCTATAATGGCTGTTCCTGCTCATGATGAAAGAGATTATGAATTTGCTAAGAAGTTTAATATTCCAATTATTCAAGTTTTGGAAGAAGTTACTGGTACTCCGCATGAAAATGAAACTAAAAAGAATTCAATTGTTGCAGTTGTTTATGATGAGAAGGAAGACAAATATTTAACAATTAATTGGCATGATAAGGGTGGCCGTTTGTTTATTGGTGGAACTATTAAAGAAGGAGAGTCTGCACTGGATTGTGCTAAAAGAGAAATTAAAGAAGAAACAGGGTATAATGATTTAGAATTAATATCTATTCTTCCTAAAATTAATCATCATTATTATGCATATAATAAGGATAAATATTTCAATATTGAGTCTACTGGTTTATTTTTTAAGTTAAAATCAAATAGTAAAGTAAATCAAAATTTAGATGAAGATGAAGTATTTGATGTAGAATGGGTATCTAAAAAACAAATCGAAGAAGTTAAAGATGAATTACATGCTAAAACATTTGAGTATGCAATGAACCCTGGTGCAATGGTAGGGGATGGTATTCATATTAATTCTGAATCTCTTAATGGATTAAATAAAGAAGATGCTATTAATCGGATGATAAATTTTTTAGAGGAAAATCATTGTGGAGAAAAGAAGGTTAATTACAAGATGCGTGATTGGATTTTTTCTCGTCAAAGATTTTGGGGAGAGCCTATTCCTATGATAGATTGTCCTAAATGTGGATGGGTTCCAATGAATGAAGAGGATTTACCTTTATTGCTTCCTGATGTTGCTGAATATGAGCCTACTGAGGATGGGGAAAGTCCTTTAGCAAATATTTCAGATTGGGTTAATTGTAAGTGTCCTAAATGTGGTGGAGATGCTAAAAGAGAGACTGATACTATGCCAAACTGGGCAGGCTCTTCTTGGTATTTTTTAAGATTTATGGATGCTCATAATACAGAAGAATTTGCATCTATGGAAAAAATGAAATATTGGAATCGAGTAGACTGGTATAACGGTGGAATGGAACATACTGCTAGACATTTGTTATATGCCAGATTCTGGGTTCAATTCTTATATAATATTGGTCTAGTACCACATAAAGAAATGATATGGACAAGAGTTAGTCATGGTATGGTATTAGGTAGTGATAATCAAAAAATGAGTAAATCTAAGGGAAATGTAATTAATCCAGATGATATTGTAAAAGAATATGGTGCGGATACATTAAGAGTTTATGAAATGTTTATGGGAGATTATCAGATGGATGCTCCTTGGAGTACGGATTCATTAAGAGGATGTAAAAGATTTTTAGATAAAGTAATTCGACTAAAAGATAAAGTTAATGATAAAAGTGGTTTTACTGAATCTTTAGAGGTTTTACAGAATAAAACTATTAAAAAGGTAGAGTATGATCTTACTCATATGGGTTATAATACAGCCATATCAAGCTTAATGATTTTAGCTAATGCATATGATGATATAGAATCAATTACAAAAGAAGATTATCATTTATTGTTAGTGTTACTTTATCCTACTGCTCCTCATATTACAGAAGAATTGAATGAAATGATTGGATATTCTCCAATTTGTGAAGGAGATTGGCCAGTTTGTGATGAAGATAAGATACAAGAGGAAACTAGAGAGATTGCTGTCCAAGTAAATGGTAAAGTTCGTGGAACTATAGAAATACATGTTCAAGATGATGAACAAGCTATAGAAGAAAAAGCAATGGAATGTGAAAACGTAGTAAAGCATATAGAAGGAAAAGAAATAGTTAAAGTTATTGTTATAAAGGGGAAAATTGTAAATATAGTTGTGAGATAGCGTTTTTTGGAAAATTAATACTTAGAGGTGATTGCATGGGACCAAAAAATGGGATTAATCCTGCTATTGTTTCTTATTTTTCATTGGAAGAATATATAGATAGAATTTATCTCAAAGATAATGTTTTATTTCATTTAGAGTATATTAATAAGAGATTTGATTCATATTTAAAAAGAATTACTCAGTATACGGATTATTCGGTTATTTATTATTGGTTGGATAGTTTATCTAAAGAAATAAAGTATTCAGAGGAGATTGAAAATCATTTTATAAATCCTGCTGATGTTTTAAAAAATGATGTTTTTTTTGATAATACTTTGATGAGCCATGCTAGAATAAAAAGATTGCATCAGTTTGTTTTGAGTGAGGAAAAAATTGAAAATTATCGAACTTCCGATGAGGAAGTAAGAGTCTCTTATTATGATAAATATAATGATGAGGAAGTTGTTTATTGGAATGGTGCTCTTGGTAGTGATGTGAAAAAATTTATGGATGACTTTATTAAGATATATAAATGTAGTTCTGTATCATTTATTCATTGCAATCCATTTTTAAAAAGTGCATTATGTTTTTTACTATTTATAAGAATTCATCCTTTTATTGATGGTAATGGTAGATGTGGTAGAATGATTTATAATATTAAATTTACAGATTTAATAAATAAAATTTATGGTACTAATTTAAAGTTATGTCCCTTAAATATTTCACAAGGAATATTATTATTTAAACCTACTTATGTAAAAAGAATAGATGATATTTATTTTGATTTAGAGCATGATTGTAATGATGAAATTAATAAATGGTTTGATTTTATTTTAAATATTGTTGATGATGTTATACTTTTTAATTCAAATAGAATATCTTCTCTTGAAAAAGCATTTGATAATTTAGAAATAATGAAGGATACAGACTCCAGTGGATTAGTAGATATAAGTAAAAAAATGAAGATTACTAGATTCAGAAATTAAATTTCAACAAATTTTGTGGGAAAAGTATTTTATACTTTTATTGGTGATATAATGAAAGTTAAAATATTTGATGAGGAAGATGAAGGGGATTTAGAGGAGGATATTAATACATTTATTAATAATACTTCTATAGAACTATTTGATATAAAGTATCAAGTAAGTATAGGTATTTTTAGTGAAGAGCAGGTTTATTGTTTTTCTGCTCTTATTCTTTATCAAGATGTTAAGTAAATAGTTTTTGCCATCTAATTTAATTAGATGGTTTTTTTGATTTTTATTTTAATTATTGATATACTATTAATAGGATGGAGATTGGAAATGATTAAAAAAAATAAGTTAATTGATGGGGCTTTTATTGTTACTGCAAGTATTATTTTGACAAAGTTATTAGGGGTTTTATATGTTATTCCATTTTATTCGGTTATTGGTGAAGAAGGCGGAGCTCTTTATAGTTATGCTTATACTATATATACATTTTTTATGTCTATCGCTATATCTGGTATTCCGTTAGCGATAAGTAAAATAGTTAGTGAATATCAAACTTTAGGTTATTATCGCTCTAAGCTGCAAGTTTTTAAAATAGCTAAACTTTTGTCTTTTGTTATTGGTGTTACTACTTTTTTACTTTTATATTTTTTTGCTCCTTTAATTTCTGAAATGATTGTTGGTAAGGGGGATATAGGTAATTCTTTAAATGATATTATATGGTCTATTCGATTAATTTCTTTTGCTATTATTATTGTTCCTTTATTAAGTGTTTATCGTGGTTATTTTGAAGGACATCGTTTTATGAGTCCACCTTCTATTTCACAAGTAATTGAACAATTTTTTCGAGTGATTATTATTTTAGTTGGCTGTTTTTTCTCTGTCAAAATATTTAGATTAAACTATATTATTGTTGTCTATATCAGCTTAATAGCTGCAAGTGTTGGAGCAATTATTTCTTATTTATATTTAGTTTATAAAAAAAGAAAATATAATAAGAAGTTTTATGATAAAATTAGGGATGTTTGTGAGCCTATTATATCTAATGGAAATATTATAAAAAAAATATTACTATATTCTATACCATTTATTATGATAGACTTTTTTAAAGGTATTTTTAATTTAGTTGATATGTTTACTGTTATAAAGTGTTTATCTAAATATAATTTTTTTTCAATAGCTGATTCTGAGATTATTTTTTCTATTATGTCTACTTGGGCAAATAAATTTCATATGATTTTGTTGGCATTTACATCAGGGATATGTTTAAGTTTGATTCCAAATTTAACAGAAAGTTTTGTTAAAAAGAGTCAAAAGTCCATTCAAAAAAATATTAATCAATCGTTTTCTATACTGGCATATATTCTTTTTCCACTTACTTTAGGAATTTGTTTTTTGGCAAAACCTATTTGGTATTTGTTTTATGGGAATAGTAATTATGGGCCTAGTATTTTGAGTTATTCTATTTTTGTTGGCTTATTTTTTTCTTTCTTTATTTTAATTATGAATATTATACAAGTCTTTAAAGGGTATAAATATGTTTTTGTTAGTTTAATTTCTGGTATTTTTGTTAAACTGCTTTTAAATGTTAAACTTATGCTATCTTTTTCTAGTGTTAATCTTCCATCTTATCATGGGGCTATTACTGCTAGTATAATTGGATTTATTATTAGTATATTTATTGGTATAATTTTTTTGAAGAAAAACTATAATATTTATTTTGATGATATTTTAAAAAATATTGTTGATATTTTATGTGGTTCTATTTTTATGATTTTTGGATTATGTATTTTGAAACTTATTATTCCTATTTCTTCTTTTATTAGAATTTATAATTTATTAATTATTTTAATATATGGAGGATTTGGTTGTATTTTATATTTCTTATATGGTAAATTTACTAATTTAACTAATACTATTTTTGGAAATAAAGTTTATCAGATTATAAAGAGTTTATTGTAATTAGTTAAATGATTGTAAAGTTTTTGTATTTTTATTTAAAAGTAATGATGTTTTTTATTAAAAATGTTAAAATTAATGTATGATAAGGGTGATATAGTATGGTTATTGGAGATACTGTTAGAGCAGATTTAAATAGTGTACAGTCGTCATTTGATAAGTATAATTCTTTAATTACGGATTTAAGTTCTTCATGGAGTGGACCTTCTTTTGAGAATCTTTCTTCTTGCGCAGAAGATTTTTCATCTAGTTATTTTGATGTTATTAAAACAGAAATGGAAGCTTTGGCAAGTGCATGTGACTTGTATGTAGATTATAGTACTGCTAAAAAAAATTTAAAAACGGCAGAAGATGGTTATAATAGTGCAATTGCTAAAAATGATTCTGTTGCTGCTAGTAAATATAATGATGATATTTCTAAGTATGATAAAGAAGTAACTAATTTGTCTAATCAAATAGTTTCTTATTTGGATACTGCTTCTTCTACTAAATTAGAGCATAGTAATTTTTCAGATATTGTTCATAATATATCTTCTTTAAATTCTTATTCTTATTTGGAAAATGGTAAGAATTATTGGCAAGCCCAGGGTAATAGTGATAATTGTGGAATTACTGCTTTGATGGTTGCTGTTAATACTATTTTGGGAGATAATGTATATACTGATAATGTTGGTGAGTGGAAAAACTTAGGATCTTATACTGAGACAATGGGATGGTCTAGTGGAAATAATATGGCAAAACGCTGGATTGATTCTCATGGTTTGAGTAATAAAATAGAAGTGACAGGAGTGCAAAATATTCATAATAAGGAAGAACTTCAAGAACATTTAAGAAATGGTGAAGTTGTTGTCGCATCTTCTAGCGGTAATGTATTTAAATTAGCTGATGGTAGTACGGTTAGTAGAAATCACTATATTACTTTCTATGCTATTGATGATGAAGGTAATTGTTATGCTAATGATTCTGCTCGATCAGATTCTTCTAATTATTCTGGTATTAAATATACCCCTGATGATTTAGATCGCTTTTATGGAAAAGGGTGTTCTAATGGAAGCGTTACTTTACATGCAGTATAGATGAAAGGAGATTTAATATGGCTTTATTTGTTTTAGATACTGAATCTGTTTCTTCAAGTTCAGATTCTTTAAAAACTGTTTCATCTGAAATATCTAGTCTTTCTAGTAGTGTTTCTGGTTATGATGTTAATTGTGAAGAAAGTTTTAATTTTTCTGAAGCAAAACAAGTAATATCACAGAATATTGAAGCATGTGCAAATAAAGTTTCTAATACTTCAAAACTGTTAGAAACCGTAGTTACTGCACATAATAATTTACAATCTCAATTAAAATTTGATAAAGGAGAAGAAAAAAAATCAAATAATAGTGATAGTTCTAGTAATCATTCTAGTAATCATACTAGTAATCATTCTAGTGATCATTCTAATGATTATTCTAGTGGTTCTGGTAGTAGGCATTCTGGTAGTGGTAGACATTATTCAGGTGGAAGTTCTAGTAATTCTTCTTCAAGAAGTAGCTATTCAGGAGGTGGTTATTCTAATAATTCATCTTCCGCTGCTGGAGTTTTATCTTCGACAGCAGGTTTGAATGCAGTTGGTGCTTATAGTTTTGTTAATTCTCAAAGTAATAATTCATTATTAAATAACCAAAAAAATAATAGTGAGACTACTAGTTCTTTGTTAAATGGAAAGTTATTATCTGTTGGTTATGCTACTCCTAATGATGATACTCTAAATGAAGATTCAAAGAAAATGTTAAATTCTGGTAAACTTACGTATAAAAATGGATATGCAGTTATTGATGGTCGTTATGTTGTTAGTTGTGATTCATCTTATGGAAAAGTTGGGGATGTTATACGATTTACTAAAAATGATGGTAGTGTTGTTGAATGTGTTATAGGTATTAATACTTTTTCTGATAAGTATAAGTCCTCATTAAATTTCATTGTTGATGGAAATAATCCACCAACTAGTAAGTCTGATTTTTTTGATAAGATAATAGTTAATAGTTCTAATATAGAAAATGTTAGTACAGCTAATGGTAGTTTTAATTCATCTAATAATCTAAGTGATTCGTCTAAGGTAGATTATCAAGTTACTAGTGAGGAGGAATTTAAACCTACTGATACCTCGTCTACAAATCAAGATATATCTGTTACTGATGATGAAAAATTAACTCCTACTGATAGTGTTCCTTCTGAGGTCAGTTTGGCTGCTAATTCTTCGGCATCATTTTCTGATGAAAATTTAGATTCATTGATTAATGCTAAGTCGGATGAAGATATTCAAAAAGTTGTAGAATCTATTATAAATAGTACTAATAAAGTTTAATTGGAGGGAGAAACGTTATGGCTAAATATGTTTGTGATACTCAAGAAGTATATAATATTGGAGAATCTTTATGTACAATATCAAATGATATTCATTCTAGTGTAACTACTTATTCATCTAAGGTTGATACTGATTTGGCATCCTGGGAAGGTAATGCAAAAAGTGCTTTTGTAAAAACAAATGATTCTCATATTCAAAATGTTGAAAAAAAATTGAAATACATTAATGAGTTTGGTGAGTTTATTAAAAAAGCTGCAAAAGAAATTGAATCGTTGGAAAGTGAACTTGCTGGTTTAAAAATTTAAGTGTAAATGTTTGTTAAGTGATATTGTAAAATTGTTATAAGATATTATATAATAAATGTATGAAGTGTAAAGGAGGAAGATTATGAGTAATTTTAGTACAACTGGTATTCATGCTGAACCTTTTGAAATTGTTCAAGATGGTAAAAATCTAGTTGCAAAGGCTGAAGAGTTAAGTACTCAATTAAAAAATTTTGAAGATAATATTTCTGGTCTAATGCGTGTTTGGAAAGGTGATGCTGCTAATTTGTTAAATAATGTTTATAATGAACTTAAACCGCAGTTAAGTAGTTTTTGTGAAATGTTAGATTCTAAAGGAAATGCTTTGCAGGCAGCTGGTCATTCCCTTAATCAAACTGAGGAAGAAAATGCTAGTGCTGCTGGAAATCTTGGAGATTAAGGAGGTATAATATGGGTAATCAATTTGAAAATATATATGAAGAATCTAAAAACTATGCTAATAATATTATTTCTACTGCTAATCAAACACAGGAAATATTTAATGGTATGAATGCTATAATGGAATTGTTAGCTAAACATTGGGAAAGTGCTGGGGCTACTGAAATAATTTCAATGTATAGTAATATTAAAGCGAAATATCCTGTTATTTGTGAAAAAATAAAAGACTATGCAAGTACTATTATAAAGGATGTAGATAATTATCAAGCTACTGATTCATCAGTTAGTAAAATGGTTGATAATGCTTAATTGAATTCTATTTTGTTTATAAAAAAATCACTAGTTAAATACTAGTGATTCTTAAGTTTATGATAAGCCTTAAAAGCAAAATTATATATTTTATACCAAAATTTTGATATTACCAGATCATATTCTCCAATTAATTCTACTACATGTCCTCCAAAACTTTTTTTAAATAAATAAAGACCATATAATGGATTTTCTTTATTGAAGTCTCCTGTTATTCCATAAAAGTTATATCTTTTGTAACCATGTTCTATAGCGTATTTTATTCCAGCGTAGTGAATTGTATAAGCTGATTGAAATTGTAATAAATTATCATCTGTTCCACCGAAAAGTGATAATACTTCGTTTCCATATATTAAAAATAATATTGTTCCTAAATTTTTCTTTTTTCCATATTCTTTTTTATAATCTTTAATTTTTTCTATTTGATTTTCTAATCGTTCTATTGATTCTTTATCTTGTTTGTTTGATGTTTCGTATTTTTTTTCATTCATTTTTAGTAAATTGTTATCATGTTTATATATTCTATCTTTTAAATTTTTTTCAATTTCTTCTTTTTCTTTTATAGTATTGTTTTCGAATTCATCAAAGTCAATTTCTCCAATTAATATTTTTAATATTCCATTGTCATAAAGATTATCCCACATAGCTTCATAATATGATAAAGGTCTATCAATAAAGTCTCTTCTATCTCCTGTATGTTCCATTATGTTTTTGAATATTGGTAGTTCTTCTTTTGAAATTTCTCTTGTTTTGATACTTGATTTTTCATTTTTTCTTAGTATTTGTCTTGTTTTGGATTCCATATCTTTTTGAACTTCTTCTTCTGTTTTTCCATTTATTTCTATTACGTGCATCCAACGTGGTTGTAGTGTATCTTGCATTGTGTTGAATCCAAAAAATTTATATCCTAGTTTTTTTAAGTTTTCAACTGCTTTTTTATTGTTATATCCATTTTCTACTATTTGTCCATTATTGTCTCTTTCTTGATATTCAACATATGGATCAATTTTTACAAATATACCATTTTCTTTTTTTATATATTCTTTTAATTCTTTTGTAAATTCTTTTAATAATTCATAGTTATTATAGTCTATTAAAAAACCTCTCGGAGAGTAAAACATTTTCTTTTTAATTATAGGTATTTCTTTAGCAAGAATTAGGGCGGCTGCGTTAATTTTATTTTCTTCTTTTAATCCGATGTAATATGATTTCCATCCATTTACTTTTTTTAAGTTTGCCCATTCTTCTGTTTGGTGAAATGTAATTTGTTCATGATTATCAGCATATTTTTTAAATTCAGTTTTCGTCAGATTTACTAATTTCATTTTTTAACTCCTTCTTGCTTTTCTTTCGAATCATTTTTCTATATATTGGTACTAATTTTGTAAATATAAAATACATTGGTTTATTTGTGATATAGTCCCATTCTCCAGTAAATTCTACATAGTCTCCACCAAATTTCTTTTTAAATTCGTGTAGACCTAATCTTGGATTATCTTCACTTAAATCTCCTATAGTTCCGAATTGATCATATATTTCTATTCCTTTTTCTTTACAATATTTAATATGTTCTAAATAAGTGTTGTAATTAACATATGTTTCTGAAAGTATATTATGATTTCCGGCATATAGTACCCATGCTTTATTTCCGTATTCAATTATCATGTGTGCACTAAGTGTTATAACTTGTCCATACTTTTTTTTACATTCTTTGAATTTATCTATTTCTTTTAATATATTATCTTTTTGTTTGGTTAATTCATTTAACTTTGCTTTTGCGCTTTTACTTAGATTATCAATTGGTAAAATTGAAATTTGATTATTTATATCTTTGAGATTTCTTTCTAGGGCTTTTATTGTTTTTTGAAAATGTATTTTTCCTAAGAATAATGTTGCTTTGCTGTTTTCATTTCCATTAAATATTTCGTATAATGTTTTATAGTATTCTTCATTATGAGATATAAAATCTTTTCTATTTTCGGTTAATATCATTAAATGATAAAATTCATGAATATCTTTTGATGTTCCAATAACTACTTCAGTATCTAATTTTTTGCTTTTAGAAATTCTTTGCTTTGTTGTTTTTGAAAAATGGTTTTCAATTTCTTCCATAGTTTGATTTAAGTCAATTCGAAATGTATATCTTGGTTGCATTGTTTCAAAATTTTTTGTATATCCTTGATGTTTAAATCCTAATGATTTTAATGTTTGATATATTTCTTCATATTTATTATTTATTTTTTCTTCATTTTGATAATTAATACTTTTTCTTATTATATCAGGATCTATTTTTAAGAATATGGCTTTTTTCTTTTTTATAAACTGTATTGTTTTTTCAGTCATTTCTTTTAATACTTCTTTATTATTATAATCTAAGACAAATCCTCTTGGAGAATAAAAGTAACTATAATTTAAAGGCAGTTTTTTTTCAAGAATTAGTGCAGCAGCAACTATTTTTCCTTCATCTGTTTCTAAACCCAAATAATATGGAGTTAAATTTTTTTCTGCTTTTGCAAATTCTCCCCATGATAAAGATTGTAAAAAATGTGATTTTGAGCTATGATTTTTTACAAAATCATCATATTTAAGTTTATCTATTTGATTTAGTCTTAACATTTTATTCCTCACTTTCCTTAACTATAAGTATAACATAGTTAAGAAAAATGAGTATCTTTTTCTTTTTAAATCATATAATAATTGTCATCTTTTTTTAAATAATTATTTTTTTTTTCATTTTCAATTATTTTTATTTTTTCTTCTAATATTTTTATTTTTTCATTTAAAATATTTATTTCTTCAATTATATTATAGTTATTAATTTGTGGGGATATTGGTAAAGGATAATTCATCATAATTTCACCATCTTTTTTGTTATTTATTATATAATATGCAAATAGTTTTTTTTATGTTAAAATAATCTTAAATATTTAATTGGGTGATAATTATGCGTTTAAGAAATGTTAAAAATAAAGAAAAAATTATGGAACAATCTAGTTATTTAATAACTAATCCTAAGGAATACCGAGGGAAATGGAAAAGTTATTTTTCAAATGATAATCCAATTTATCTTGAAATTGGAATGGGAAAAGGAAAGTTTATTATTGAAAATGCTAAGTTGTATCCTAATATTAATTTTATTGGTATTGAAAAATTTGATAATGTTCTTGTTAAAGCTATTAAAGAATGCAATATCGAATTACCAAATCTAGTATTTATACGATATGATGCATTATATATTGATGATCTTTTTTATCATGATATTGATTTGTTATATCTTAATTTTTCTGATCCTTGGCCTAAGAAAAGACATCAAAATAGAAGATTAACAAGTCCAATTTTTTTGAACAAATATAATAATATTTTTTCAGGTAATCATATTATTGAATTTAGGACTGATAACCGTGATTTGTTTCAATATTCTCTTGTTAGTTTTAGTCAAAATGGTTATATTTTAGAAGATATTTTTTTAGATTTTCATCATGATAATAAACCTCTTATTACTACAGAGTATGAAGATAAGTTTTCTTCTGAAAATTGTCTAATTTATTATGTTAAATGTTTTAAAAGAAATGTCTAATATAGTAAATCTTATTAAAAAAATTTACCATTTTAAAAAAAAATGTTATAATGTAAAAGAGTAGGTGTCATATGAAAAGGTTATTTATTTTGCTCTCTATTACTTTTCTTCTTACTGGTTGTAGTATATCTAGATTAAATCCAACTCATATTGATGATAATCTTGAGATTCTTTTAGGTAATAAATCTGCTGTATATAATGTTTTCTTTGAAGGATACAAGTATTATGTACCTAAGGGTGTTAGGATAATGAATAAAGAAGATTACAATGCATTATTAAAAGATAGCCATGGAAATAGATATTATTTATATGTTGATGTAATTAGTTATTTTCATAAAAGTACTAATGATTATGAAGTGTCTAATGATTCTTATTATTCTAGAAAATTAGATTTCAATAAAAAGACAGGTTATTTACAAATTGATAAAATAGATTCTAAATTTTTTATTCAGTATGTTTTTAATTATGCTAAAATTGAGGCATATGTTGATGAAAATTATTTAGATGAATCTATTTGGTATATGAGTTCTATTTTAGGTTCTATTAAGTTTAATAATACTATTTTAGAAAGTTTGATTGGTGAAAATGCTTTAGATTATAAAGAAGAGGATTATACTTTGTTTAAAGCTGATTCTTCTAAAGAGTCATTTTTGGATGTTGTAGAACGTGAAGAAACTGATAAGTATAAAAAAGATATTGAAGATGAAAAAATTGAATTAGATGATTAAGATAAAGAGGTGTACTCATGGGTGTATTAGATAAAATAAAAAATGCTCTTTTTGAGGTTGAGTATGTTGAAGTAGAGGAACCGCCTGAGAAAGAAAAAAAAGTTAAGGAAAAAAGGGTTAAGGAAAAAAAAGAAGATCCTAAACCAATTGCTAAAAAAATTGTTTTACCTGGTAGGAAAGAAGAAAAAATAGAGGAATTACAAGAGGAAGAATTAAAAGATGAAGATTTTGAAATTCGACCTAAAGATGAAAATGTTAAAACGGTTTCTCGTGAAGAGTTTAAATTTATGGATGATAATGATTTTAAGGTTGATGATGATTTTTCTTCAGAAGAACCTAGAATATTATCTAATGTTTCAGAAAATAAACAAGAAGATATTGTTGAAGAGCTAAATTCTTTTGAAGAAATAAAACAAGATGTTAAGCAGGAAGAATTCTATTCTGTTCCTTCTTATACTAGAGATTCTTATCATTCATCACGTACTTCTCGTGAGAGTAGGCCATATGGAGTTGATAATTCTTATAATGTTCCTATGCATGAATATGGAACGTATGAAAAAAAAGAAGAAAAAACTTCTTTTAGACCTAGTCCAATTATTTCACCTATTTATGGTATATTAGATAAAAACTATAAAAAAGAAGATGTAAAGGAAAAGAAAGAAGTACGTCTAAGTAGTACTTTTTCTAGAAAAAATGTTAGCGTTGATGAAGTTAGAAATAAGGCTTATGGTGATTCTCTTGTAAAAGAAACTACTTCTAAACAGAATGATTCCTTTGAGGTTGAAGAGGAAGATGATAATCTATTGGTTGACCTAAGTGATCATACTAAGCCCGAGGTTAAGGAATTAACTATGGGAGATGCTTTAGAGTATTTTCAGGATTTAGGTTTAGAATATAATGTTGATTATGTTGATGTTAGTAAAGAAAAAAGTATATCAAAGAAAAGTCAAGATATTCAAAATGTGGATGAGTTAGCTGAAGAAGCTATAGATGAGGTGATAAATGAAGAGAATAAGAATCAGCAAGAGATAGAAAATACTACGCCTAAGATTATTGATGTAAAACAAGAGTCAAATCATAGTGATGATGCAGATGATGATAATTTATTTGACTTGATTGATTCTATGTATCAAGAAGATAATTAGAAAGAGGTGATATTTTGGAGATAAATGTTTTTTTGTCAATGCTTTTGTATATTGCTGCTATTGTTTTAATTATTATTTTTATTATTGTTGGAATAAAATTAATTGGTATTTTAGATAAAACTGATAAAGTTATTGATGACTTGAGTGAAAAAGTTCATTCATTTGATAATGCTGTAAATGTTTTAAGTAAGACTGCAGATGGTTTTGCTAATATTAGTAATTCTTTTATGTTTGGTGTTAGTAATGCTTTATCTAAAATATTTAAGAAAAAATTTAAGGAGGAAGATTAAATGAGTAAAAATGGTAAAGGGATTGGAAAATTTATAATTGGAGCTACTTTAGGAGCAGGATTAGGATTATTATTTGCTCCTAAAAAAGGTAGTGAGACAAGAGAGGATTTAAAAGAAAAATTAGATGATTTATTAAGTCAAGCAAAAAATATAGATGTTGATGATGTTAGGAAAGAATTTAATAAAAAAATTGAGGAAATTAAATTAGAATTATCTGATTTAGATAAAGAAAAGGTTTTAGATATTGCTAAAGAAAAAGGACAGGATTTAAAAGAAAAGGCACAAGACTTAGTTGAATTAGCTAAAGAAAAAGGAACTCCTGCTTTAAAAAAGAGTGCAGAATCTATTTTAGAGAATGTAATTAAGGTTTCTAAAGATGTCTTAAAAAAATTAGATAATTAATTTATGAGTGACTATTTACTATAAATAGTTACTTTTTTTGTTAATAGGTCTTAACTTATTGCATTGTACTTTTTTTTGTGATAGAATTAATTTAATTTTGATGAAGAGTTTTTAGTAGAATTAATAATATTTAATAGAGACTTAGTGTTTGGTGGAAACTAAGAGTATTATTTTTTTGAATTACAGGCTTGGAGAAAAATCGTTGCTCGCGTTAAGAGAAAGAGTGCATGTTTTATACATGAATTAAGGTGGTACCGCGAATATTCGTCCTTATGGATGGTTTCGTGTTTTTTTTTAGGAGGATTTTATGCATACTGAATATGAAGTTAGAGTATTAGAAATTGATTCTACTTCTATCTTTTCGAAGTTAGAAGAAATAGGAGCTGAATTAGAATGGGATTTGTTGCAAAGACGATATGTTTATGATTTTATTCCTAAAGTTAATGGAAAGTGGATTCGACTAAGAACAAATGGGGATAAGACCACTTTAACTATTAAAAATTTAGTTTCATCCGAAATTGATGGTACTCAAGAATTGGAAATTAGAGTGGATGATTTTGATAAAACAAATTTTATTTTAAATGAACTTGGATATGAAGCAAGAAGTTATCAGGAAAATAGAAGAGTTCAGTATAAGTATGAAGATGTAGAAATTGATGTAGATTCTTGGCCTGGGATACCTACTTTCTTAGAAATAGAAGGTCCAAGTGAAGAAAAAGTATATGAGATATTACTTAAATTAGGATTTAAAAAGGATGATTGTACTACTTTGGATATAGATAGTATTTATAAAAAATATGGAATTGAATTAGATAGTATAAAGAAGTTAAAATTTGAGGAGGAGATAAAATGACATTATATGAAGATTTACAATGGAGAGGGCTTATTCAAGATATAAGTAGTCCTGAATTAATAGAAAGATTAAACAATGGGGGAATGACTTTTTATATTGGTACTGATCCAACCGCTGATTCTATGCATATTGGACATTATTCATCATTTCTTATTTCTAAACGTCTTGCTAGAGCTGGACATCATCCATTATTATTGGTTGGAGGGGCAACTGGTTTAATTGGAGATCCTAAACCTACAGCAGAAAGACCTATTATTAGTAAAGAAGAAGTGGAAAAAAATATTAAGGGATTAACTGCTCAGGCAAAAAAAATATTTGGCTTTGAAGTTGTTAATAATTGGGATTGGACTAAAGATATTAATATTTGTGATTTTTTAAGAGATTATGGTAAATATTTTAACATTAATTATATGCTTGCTAAAGATCATGTAAAGTCTAGAATGGATGTTGGTTTAACTTATGCAGAGTTTTCTTACATGTTATTACAAGCAATGGATTTTTATTATCTTTATAAAAATTATAATTGTGAGTTACAAGTTGCTGGTTCTGATCAATGGGGAAATATTACTTCTGGTATAGAACTTATTCGAAAAAAACTTGATAAGGAAGCTTATGGTATGGTTATGCCTCTTGTTACTGATTCTACTGGTAAAAAGTTTGGAAAAACAGAAGGAAATGCTTTATGGTTAGATGAGAATAAAACATCTTCTTATGAATTATATCAGTATTTGATTAATTTGGATGATTCTATGATTATTGAGTATTTAAAAAAATTAACATTTTTAAACAAAGAAGAAATAGAAAATATTTCTCTTGAAAATGAAAAAGCTCCCGAAAAAAGACTTGCTCATAAAGCATTAGCTCGCGAGATAATTACTGATTTACATGGTGAAGGTAGTTATTTAGAAGCTGTTAAGATAAGTGAATCTTTATTTAGTGGAGATATTAAGAATTTTACGTCTAAAGATATTGAAGTTGCTTTTAAAGGATTAACTCCATATGAAATAAATGAAGATTTAAACATAATTGATTTACTAGTAAATAGCGGAGTCTGTTCTAGTAAGAGAGAAGCTAGGGAATTTATTTCTAATAATTCTATTACTATTAATGGAGAAAAAATTAATGATTTAGATTTTGTTATTACTAAAGATAAATGTATTGATCATAGATATTTAGTTATTCGTAGAGGAAAGAAAAAATATTTTATAATTGTTTACAAATAGAAAATATTATTTTTTAATATTTTCTTTTCTTTTCTAGATAAATCTTGTTTGTTTTGATACAATGATAGTGGAGGAATTATATGAGGAAAATACATTGGTTTGTTTTAATTGTTATTTTAATAATTATTATTATATTTTTTTATTATCATTTTTCTAAAAAAGAGGATTTTTACTACTTTGATGGAGTTATTGCAATTGATAAAAGAGAAAAAAAATATGTTACTGTAGGATATAATAATGATAATGACTTACATTATAACAAAGCTAAATTAACCATGTATGATAATAATAAAAATAAATTATTAGAAAAAATATATAATATTGGATTAAAGAGTAATTTTAATGATGTAATTTTTGATGAAAAAGATGTTGTAGTAGTTGGCAATTATATTAAAGAAGAAGAATTAAAGAAATCTAATACTAGAGGTATTATTGTAAAATATGATTCTAAAGGAAATATTATATTTAAAAAGGATTATTATAAGTATTCTTCTACAGTATTTAATAGTATTAATCTTGTTGGTGATTATTATTATATTACCGGTCAAAGTTATTCTTCTTCTGAAGGAGGAGCTGTTCTATTAAAGGTTGATAAAGAGGGTAAAATTATTTGGGAGAAATACTCTGATAAGGGAAAAACATCTATTTATCAAGATTTAGTTGTTGTTGATGATTCTATCTATGTTGTAGGTGGATATGATGATAAAGGTATCATTGAAAAATATGATTTGGATGGCAATTATTTAATTGGCTCTGAATATAATAATATGGATAAAGATGGTTTTACTGGTATTGTTTCTAGTCAGGATAATATATTTGTTGTTGGTTCAGTTTTATCTGATAAAAATTCTTCCGATGCATTAATTGTTAAGTATAATATGGATTGTGATTTTGAGAGAGAAACTTTATATCATAAAGATGGTTTGACAAAATTTTATAAATTAATTGTTGATAATGATTCTATTATTACTATTGGAAGCATTACTATTAAAAATAAAAATGCTCAATCTATACATAATGGTTTAATTGGTAAATATAATTTTGATGTTGAAGAGATATCTGTTTCTGTTAATGAAGATGAAAGAGATGATTATTTTAAAGATATATTATTAGAAGATGATAATTATATTGTAGTTGGTTATTCTGCTTATGAGGATGGTAATTATTATAGTAAATTTATTCGATTTAGTGATGCTTTAAAAGTATTAAGTGTTGATTCTTATTAAATGGTAAATAATATTATCAATTGAAAAAATAGAAGATTATGATTTGATAGATGATATTAATGCAGTATTATCTTATATAAATAAATATGCTGAGAATGATTTTGATTTAGAGTATATAAAAAAATGATATCAATTTGTGATATCATTTTTACTTGTTATAGAATTCAACGATTAATGATTCATTAATGTCTGCATTTAATTCATTTCTTTCTGGTAGTCTAACATATGTTGCTTCCATTTTTCCTTCGTTATAATTAATAAATTCTACACGTTTAGTTACTTTTGCTAATGATTCTGTAACTACTTTTAAGTTTTTGTCATCTTCTTTAAGTGAAATTACATCACCTGGTTTTACGCGGTATGATGGAATATCAACTTTTTTACCGTTTACTGTTACATGTCCGTGGTTTACTAATTGTCTAGCTCCACGACGAGTACTAGCAAATCCGATTCTAAATACTAAATTATCTAGTCTTGATTCTAATAATCTTAAGAAATTGGTACCATGGATTCCAGACATTTTACTTGCTTCTTTAAATGTCTTTTTAAATTGTCTTTCATTAACTCCATACATGAAACGAACTTTTTGCTTTTCTTTTAATTGAGTACCGTAGTCAGACAATTTTCCTTTTCTAGCTTGTCCATGTTGTCCTGGACTGTATGGACGTTTTGCAAGTTCTTTTCCTGTTTCACTAATTGAAAAACCAACTCTTCGTGCTTGTTTATAACTTGGACCTGTGTATCTTGCCATTTTTTTCTCCTTTCATAAATATTTACAAAATCTTGAATGATTTAGTCATACTTTAGGGAGTTTTTTTTCACTTAACAGCTATTGCTACTTTTTTTTCAAAAAAACACTTTAAAATATTCTAAATCTGCTGTTTCAAGGAATTTGCAGTTTTAATTATATGAAAAATTCCTTATTCTGTCAATCTTTTCTTTCTTTTTCTTTCTTTTTTCTGAAAAATATAAACTTATTTTGTTGAAATTGTAGAAAAATGTTGGTTATTTGTGTTAAAATAGTCTAGAGAGTAGAGGTGAAGATATGCAAGGACAATTTCTTATTATTGGTTCAGCCTTTGTGATTGCGATGATTATTGTTATTGTTATCCTTCATTTTGTAAAAAAAGCAGAAATGAAATATTATCGTAATAAGGTAAAAAACTTGGAAATACAGAGAAATATGGTTGCATCTACTCCAGTTTTATTAGAATTATCGAAAGTTGAACCTATTATAAAAAATGATAAAATGGAAGAAAAATATAATAGATGGCAGCATACTTTTGAAACTATTAAAGGAAAAAGGTTAGCTGTTATTGATGATATGTTAATAGATTTGGATATTTATGTAGAAAAAAGGGACTATAAGTCTTGTGGATATCGTATCGCTAAAGCTGAGATTGAAATTTACAAAGTTCGTGAAGCAGCTGAACATTTGTTGGAAGAAATTAAGGATATAACTTTAAGTGAAGAAAAATATCGTTCTATAGTTATTAAATTAAAATCTAAATATCGTATGTTGAATAAAGAATTTCGTGATCATCAAGCATTGTATGATTTTATGCAAGAATCTGTTGAATTGCAACTTGAAAATATAGAAAAATGTTTTTTGGATTTTGAAAAAGTTATGGAAGCAAACGAATATAATGAAGTAGTTCATATTTGTAAAGCTTTAGATACTATGATTGATCATATGGAAATAGTTATTAATGAGTTGCCAGATGTTTTATTGATGGCTAATCAAGTAATTCCTAATCGTATGAAAGAAGTACAGGCACTTAATAAAGAAATGGTTGAAGAGGGTTTTGTTTTAGATTATCTTAATATAGATTATAATATTTCAGAATCAAAAAAGAATATAGAAAAAATATTAGATAAGGTCAGAGTCTTAAATCTAGAAGGTTCAATGTTTGATTTGAAAACAATGCTTGAATATTTTGATTCTTTGTTTATAGATTTTGAGAAGGAACGTTTATCTAGAAAGGTATATGAAGAGCAATCGCTTGGGTTTGAGAAAAGACTTGAAAAAACAAATAATTTAGTAAATGAAGTTTATCAGCAACTTGATGATATTAAAAATATGTATGATTTAAATGATGAGGATATTGATATTATACATGAGGTTAATAAAATATTAGTAGTTATTAATGATGATTATAGAAAGATGCTTGCTAAACAACAGTCAAAGTCTAGTCCATATTCTATGTTAAATGAAGAAATAGATTCTTTATCTAATAGATTAACTTCAATGGAAGAAGATTTTGATGTTGCCTTAAAATCTTTGGGTAATATGTATGATGATGAAGTAAGAGCTAGGGAACAACTGACTGAAATTCAAGATTTTTTAAAAATCTGTAAACATGAAATTCGAAATTATAAGTTACCAGTTATATCTGATCATTATTTTGTTCAACTAAAGGAAGCGAATGAAGCAATTGATGAAGTTATTAAAGAATTAAATAAAAAGCCAATTGTTATTAAAACTTTAAATACTAGGGTTGATACAGCAAGAGATTTGGTTTTAAAATTATATAATACTACAATGGATATGTTAAAGAATGCTTTTTTAGCTGAGCGTGCTATTATTTATTCAAATAGGTATCGTAGTAAGTTTAATGAGGTTGATAAAGCTCTTAATGATGCAGAGAAAGCATTTAATATTGGTAATTATAAAGAAGCTTTGGATATTTCAATAAAAGCTTCATCTATTATTGATGATAATATTTATAGAAAGTTGATGAGTGTATATGATAAATAATAAAGGTTTTGGAAAGTTTGAAGTTTTAACTGTTTTTGTTTTAATTATTATTGTATTTGTATTTTTAATGCATACTATTTTGTGTGGTGCTTCTGAACAGAAATTTGTTACTATGAAAGATAGTGCTATTAGTTTCTCTAAGGTTGTGACTACTAATATTGAATCTTTTCATAATACCAATAAGGTATATTTACAGGAAGCAATTGATGAAGGTTTGATGATAAAAATTAAAAGTCCTGTTGGACAGGGAAATTGTTCTACTTCTGAGTCTAGTGTTCAGGTAGTTGATGGTAAGCCTTATGTAACTTTACTTTGTAATAATTATCTAATTGAAAAAGTTAATTTTTCTAATGATGCAGATGTTGATATTTATGAAGTTTCAAAGTGGGAAGAAGAAAAAAAAGAAAATTCAGAAGAAAAAATATTATATAATTGCGAAGAGAATGGAAATTTAGTTTTTCCTGAATATTTTGAGGAATTATATTTTGTTTATGAGATGAATAAAAAGTATGGCTCTAATTATTTTTCTGCTAATGAGGTAAATGAATGTAAAGTAGTTTCTAAAGCTTTTTATCGTATAAAAAAAGATATTAAATCAAACTAAAGTCTGTGTACTTTAGTTTTTTTGTAAAAAGAAAACCACCGGATAGTCCTGTGGTTCTTTTCAGCTTTAGCGTTGAGTCTTTAAAAATGAAATCCTCCTTTGTTATAATTAAATTGCAGTTTGCCGCTAGCAAAATATAAACAAAGGAGGTGCGTCCCTTGCAGGACATAAATAGTT
>Ga0247611_10002276_pt1 | contig 31452 bp, 26 predicted proteins | sample 177DNAGHGhighgp2_FD_192422 | JGI IMG/M metagenome (GOLD analysis project Ga0247611, IMG submission 192422) | Sheep rumen microbial communities from Palmerston North, Manawatu-Wanganui, New Zealand - 1770 DNA GHGhigh gp2 | ecosystem: Host-associated > Mammals > Digestive system > Stomach > Rumen... | reverse complement strand
GGTATGATAGCGATGTACAATTTGTCGTTTTGGAAGAATTAAATCGTAATGTAGATTATTATAACTATAATTATTTAGCTTCATTCAATGATAATTTACGATGATGAAGCTGAGATAGTGAAATTGTGAATCGTATGTGAGAATATGTTATTGACCAATTTAGGTGAGATACAGGTAATCCTAGAACAGAAAGAAAATGACCATGTCCAGAATGATTTCATGTACCAAGTTTTGGAGAAATTCATAAACTATTTAGACTTTGGGTAGATATTAAATATCCAGATGATATAGAAAAAAAAGAACATGTAAGATGGATGTCTATTTGAGGTGGATGAAATCAAATTTGAAGAGAATTTAGTAATGATTTACTACTGCCAATGGCATGATGAATTCGTTTTGATGGTAAAGCTACACCTCACGACCAAGAATCTGAATGATTCTATTGGATGTCTAGTCCGGGAAGATTTTTAAATTTTCATAGCTATATGATAGTAGAATATGCAGAGAGTTATCGTGCAGCTACATTCCCAGTTCGTTGTTTTAAAAATGATGAAGAAAATATTTTAGTTATTGAAGAAGAAAATATGAATAGAGACAATGTTATAAATTTAAAAATTTGAAATGCAGTTTTTGATGTTACATTAGAAGAAAATTCAGCCACGAAAGCTTTGATTGAGAAATTGCATGAATGAGATGTGGTAGTAAATGCACATGAATACTGATGATTTGAAAAAGTAGGAAATTTAGGATTTGATTTACCTAGAGCAGATAAACAAATCACAACTGAACCTGGAGATTTAGTTTTGTATCAATGAAATCAGATTTCTTTATTCTATGAAAGTAATTCGTGGTCATATACTAAACTCTGAAAAATTCAAATGATTTCTAAAGATGAATTGAAAGAAATTCTATGAGATTGAGATGTAACTTTGGTATTTTCATTACTGAAATAATTGATTTTAGTTTGTACATTATACTCCTTGGAAAAGCACAAGATAATAAATACAGTCTGAATTATCTTAAGCATTATTTTGATTCTATGCATAATTTTTTGATTAAAATGAAATAAAAAATCTGAATGGAATTTTGCAATTATTCCACATTTTATGCTGGATAACAAAAAGGTGGATAAATTTTACGATTTTCTCAAGGATGAATATTATAACGGTTGAGAACCTGAAAAAATAATTCTAATCTCTCCAAATCATTTTCACACACAGACAAAAGATATGTTAACTATATGTAAATCTGCTGATGTGAGTTATAATTCTAATACGAGAAAATTAAATTCCGAACTGAGTGATTTATGAGTTAAATGTGATAAAAATGGAGAAATCTTTGAACTTTGGTGAGATAGTTTCAAAACCAATGAACATTGAATTTGAGAACATTTTCAGTGGATAAATAAATATTTTCCAAATAGTGAAGTTTTGCCAATTGTATCTCCATGTTTTCAATTATCTGCTGTAGAAAATGTTTTACAAAGAATAGAAAATCTGGATTGAAATATTTTGGTTATCGCTTCGGTAGATTTTGCTCATTATCAAAATGAACAACAAACATTGCAACACGACCAAAAATCCATAGAAACATTAAAAAGCATGACATTAAATCAGTCTGAATTTATTGATTGAATTGATGCCGACTGCCCTGTTTGCTTGTATTTGTTACAAAGTTTAGCAAACGAAAGATGAAAAAAAGCTGAATTGCAATATCGTGATAGTTCATCTACGATTCTGAATCAAGATATGTGAGCAGGAAATACATCAAGGATTTTTATGTGGTATAAGTAAATCACATGCCAAGAAAATCAGGCTTCAAAACTTCTAAAGTTCGCAGAAGGAAAGCGAATCCTAAAAAGTGATTAAAAAGGAACAGTTTGGTTTTTTGTGCACTTGTATTGTTGATTTGTTCAATTTTTGTACGATTCGTCCAAATTTTTACTGAATGAATGAAAAATTTATTTTTAGCTTATACCGATTTACAACAGACACAACAAAACAACAATTCTGAATGAGAAAATATTATATTAACTGGAGAATCTTTGAGAAACATTGAACTTCCTAAATTCTCAAATCCGAGCTATATCGTAGCGGGTGGAGATGTAATGCTAAGTAGATATATTGGAACTCTTGGGAAAAGAGAATGATATGATCGCATTTTCAAGGAATGAAATTACAACCCATTAAATGAATTTAAAAACTGTAAATCTGATAACTGTCTGCTTTTTCTAAATTTGGAAAGTCTATTCTGTGAACCTGACAATGATGTTCCAAAATGAGGATTTGATTTCCGTTCTAATCCAAAAAATATTGAGACATTGCTTCAATATCGCCAAGATAAGCCATTGCTTTTAGCTCTGACTAATAATCATTTTTCTAACTGATGATATCTATGATTGACTATCACGAAAGATCTACTTGATAAACACAATATTGGTTATGTGGGAGCTGGACTGACTCAGAAAGAAAGTAGAGAAATTTTTGGATGGGAGAATAACGATATGAAATTTTGCCTGTGAGCTTATTCTTATGATGGAAAATCTGCAAGAATTCGTGGTGGATTAGTTTACTGGAACTGAATAAATGAACAAGAAATTAAATCTGATATTCAAAAAATGAAAGATATGAATTGTGATGTAAAAATCATCTTACTCCATCGATGAGCAGAATATCGTTTTTCACCTAATGATTGGCAGAAAAATTTGGCACATAGTCTCATAGATTCATGAGCTGATTTGATTTTGTGAGGTCATTCACATATCCCATGAGAATTTGAGATGTATAATGGGAAATATATTTTCTACTCGTTAGGGAATTTTCTTTTTGATCAATCTCGATGAAAACATGAAAGATGATGAGGATATAGTTATTTTTATGATGCAGATTTGAAAAAGAATAATGTTCCGACTTATATTACTATGCTTATTTGATTAAAGTTTGAAAGAAATCTGATGAGATGAATTGATATCAAATTAGATCAAATTGAGTTTAGTTCTACAACTGATGGATTATTTTCTATCATATGAGAAAAGACGAGAAATAATTTGTTAGAAAAAATTAATCGTACTGATATTTCATTCTAATAAAGTCTGTAAAAATTTGCATAATTTTGGTATTTTAAATATAATTAAAATGATATTTTTTATCATTTTTTTTTGTAACTCATGAATAGATTAAACAATATCGAAAATGGGGAAATTAGAAAAAGCTCAGAAGCTAGCGAATCTAATTTTGATAATGAATGACATAATGAAATAATGGATAAAATTCAAAAAGAAAAAACCGAGCAAAAAAAAATTGATGAAGAAAAAGCCGTAGGATTAACGAGAATATTTCTATGAAATGAATCTTATAATAATATAGCTATCTGAGAATATGAAAAATTATTAAAAACAAAACCAGAACAAATTAACATCGTAGAACTAATTGAAGATTTGAATAAGTGAAAATGATTTAGAGAAGATATCAATAAAAAATTACAATCAAACCTTATTGATAGCATATCTCCAGATGATATTTATAGAGAATTTTCATCTGGTTTAAAAGAAATGCCTTTTATGGCTAAAGTTTTAAGTATAATTGATTTTGAGGGTAAAAAAAACTTATTAGAAGAGTCATTACAAAAGAATAACGAAATTGCGGATGAATATTTCAATGAAAAAGAATTAGATGAATTATCAAACACTTTAGGTGAAGAATCCATAAATTATGTATTAAATGATGAAAATTTGTCTTGACTTGTTAAATGATGGGAAAATTTGGAAACTCCTCGCAGATTATACATAGCAGATAAAATTGTTAAAAATTTATCAACAAAATTTTGAATTAATGCACCATATGTTACAAATATAAATTTTTGAGAACAGGACTTAACACTGTGAAGTAAATGAATCATTAACTTAAACTTGAGTAGTAGTTTATTTAATAATTTCCATGATTTTCTTATAGTTCTTATACATGAATTTACTCATTGTTTACAGGATAATTATAAAACTCCATGATGAGAAAATGGCATAAAAAAGGCTAAACAATATTATTTCAATTGAGTTACTTGAGATAACAGACTTGATAATTTAGGAAAAAAAGTGCATGACAGTTCTTTATTAGAAAAAGAAGCATATTATGTACAGGCAAAAATCAAAGAAAGGACATTGAAAATAAAATTCTAATAACAAACAAACAACATTATAAATAAAAACACAAAATAGCAATACAAATAGTCCTCATTTTTTTGACAAAAAGGGTGTTTTCGTGTATACTTGAATAAAGGGATTTTTATTCTTGCAAAAACAAAAAATGTGATTTAATATTTCGGAATATCAAAATCAAGTAATCAAGGAGATAGAGGATAAGCTCTCAAATGTAAATAAATTATATTTGGAAGTGGTTGGAAACTGTATAGACCAATCAGCTTTTTCTCGCATTATCAACGGATTCCCTGCTGATTTATGGAAAAGAGTTTTCTCTCACTTCAAGTATGAAATGGAAATTTTCTTTTGTGTGAGAGCAGAAGATATTTTGGATGAAGATAAAGAGCGACCTGATGGAAAAGAATTTAAAGATTTCTTGATATTATATCTTAAAAAGATTGAAAACCAATATGGGACAAAGCCTCATGTAGTAATTAATGGAATAGATGTGGAAAATATGTACGATTTGATTTTCACTTTTGAAACATACTTTCAGAAGCAATGATACAGGGTTTGGGAAAAATATAAAGTTAGAGCATACGAAACTCCAATGTCTCGCCTATTAAGTGAGGATTGATTTGGTAACGATGATCACATTCCAACAAGTAAAAAGCTGATTTTAGTCTGTGGATTGACTCCTGAATCTGGAAAATTAACTACAGCTGCTGCTCAGATTTATCAAGATAAAGAAATTGGAATTGAAGCAAATTATGCTAAACTTGATCCAATTCCTGACTATAACTTAGATAAAAATGCTCCAAGAAATATCGCAGCTCAGACTTTGGATATTTGTGCTTTGCATGAATATTGATTAGATGACATCATTTCTAATCGTAATGTCCTTGAAAAATCCGAGGAAAAATTCAAGTTTTTGAAAAAATTTAATGAATCTTTAGAAATTAAAGTTCCAGAAAAAATTGAAGATTATACAGTTTGAAAGATTGAGCTTGATGATGGAGATATTACTAATCTTTCAAAAGTTTTGCAAGAAGAAATTGAAAAAGCAGACTCTCCTACTCTTCAAGATAAGCTTGTGGAATTAAATGATATATTAAATAAATAATTTAAATTCTTAAACTTTATAAAATGGTAATGAATACAGAACAAGAAGATAGAGTTAAAGAGTTTATTGATAAGTATGAAGAAACTGAATGACTTTGACCACTTGCAGATGTCGTAGAAAATTTAACATGACTTAAAGAGAATGCAGAATCTTGACAGGAAAATGGGCCTCTATCAAAATGGTTAAAGAATAATGAAACTATGCTAGCTTATGCAAAATTATCCATGAAAACAGAAAAATTAAATTTCTGAGAATCAATCAAAAAAAAATTATTGGAATTAAAATTATCTATTACGTGTCCATATTTTGAAGATTTTAAAGAATTTTTGGAGGAATTAAAACGTTGACCTGACACTTCTAAACCAGAAAATCCTTCATCAGGAGCATCTGCGTGAACTTCCACGGAAACTACTGCAGAATCAATTGAAATGTCTGCTCGTACATTTTGTTGAACTAAAATAACTGGTATAAAATCCAGACCTTATCATGAAACATATAATAATAAAGGGAAAAAAGTAACTCGATGTTCTCAAACTGCACGCTATAATTGATACCATTTTTGAATCAGCTTACCTAGATGAGATGCATATGATGCTTGAAAAAATCCATGACAAGATTCTATTCAAACAGTACCTAAAGATAAGACTGATAAGAGACCTAAGAAATCGTGGAAATGAATTGATATATCTGAGTTTAAATCTATAAATACATGAAATTATGCAGATATATATACATATTCTAAATCAGAATATGGACATAGAGCCTCTGCTTTTAGAGATGATAATTGACAGTGGTTTGTACTAGATCCTTATATTAGAGTAAACTGAAAACTTGATACTTCTCCTAAAAAATTAGAAGATTATCTCTCTGTAATAAAAATTGTAAAAGCACATATCTATGAATCAAAATGATATGAAGAAAACATCTCTCTTCAGAATCAGAATTACGATTAAAAAAATAATTAATTATAAATTATAATAACAGTTTTTTATTGCAACAATAAATCAAAATCATATAGTGAATTTATCTTTATTGAAGATATCATTTTAAATATGGAAATTCTATTTTTACTTGACTACTACTCCCCTCATAGATGATGAATTGAGAATGTTTTTGAACATTTGATAAATTGATTATTAGAGAAATGATATAATATCACATTGATAACTTCTCGTTTTCAGGGCGAATTACAACCATATGAAAAAGTCTGAAATCTAACGATGTATAGAGTATGAAGATGAAGAAAATGATTCTTTTTCAAATGATTTGTGAAAGCTTGTGAAGTTTTGAGAAAAAATAAGAACATACAAATAATTCATAGTTCCAGTTATACATCAACGATTCCAGCCAGCATTTTGGCTAAGCTTTTTCATAAAAAATCTATAGCAACCATTCATGAAATATTCGGAAAACTTTGGAAAGAACTCAAACCACGATATTCTCGCCGAATTTTTGAATTATTTGAACGATTGATGATTAAATTTCCGCATGATATTTATCACTGCGTATCCTTATACACTCTGAATTCTTTACGTATTAAATGATGAATTAGTGATAAAAAGTTGCATCTAATTTATAACGGTGTAGATAATGATTTCTGGAATATGAAAAAAGTAAAAAAATCTGAAATAGATGAACGAAAAAATAGATACTGATGGAAAGATTCATATCTAATTTCATACTACGGTCACGCAGGAAAAACTAAATGAATTGATTTGCTAGTGGAAGCTATTCCACAAATTTTGGAAGAGAATCCTGATTCAAAATTACTTTTTAATATCATTCCATCCAAAAGGAGTGAACTTATTATTGAAAGAATTAATTCCATATCGAAGCAAATAAAAGCTGAGAATAGAGTTCAGATTTTTAGATGATTTTCTAAGGAAGATTTGAGAATTTTTGTAGCATGTGCTGATATAATTATTGCTCCATCTTTAGCTGAATGATTTGGATCTGTACATTCAGAGGCTTGTGCAATGTGAAAAAATCTGATTACTTCAAATCTTGCAGCAATTCCTGAAGTTGTGAATGGAAATGTGATTTTGATGTCACCTCCTTCAAGTAAGGTAATTTGTGAATCTATCCAAAAAATTAGAAATTGAGATTTTGAAAAAATCCCAGAAAAGAAGTTCAGTTGGAGTGATATGGTAGATAAAGTTGAATGATTATACATATTATAATAATATTGAAAAAATCTTTTATAACTCTATTCTAACATCAGATTTTTATTATTATTTGAATGTAATGGATTACGCACAAGAAGCAATAAATCAGCACAAGAAATATCGCTGAAAACTGACTACCCTATCAAAAGTGCCTTTGGAAACAAAAGATGATTTGGCTACATATTATACTCCATGAGTAGCTGCTCCATGTTTGGAGATAGCCGAGAATAAAGATTTAGCTTACGACTACACGTGGAAAAATAATTCAGTTGCCGTTGTTTCAGATGGCTCTGCTGTGTTATGACTAGGAAATATTGGACCTGAAGCCTGACTTCCAGTAATGGAATGAAAAGCTATTCTTTTCAAAAAATATGGAGATATAGATGCAATCCCTATCGTGCTGAATACTCAAGAGCCAGATGAAATTATCAGAGTAGTAGAAGCTATTGCTCCTACTTTTGGATGAATAAATTTGGAAGATATCGCTGCTCCGAATTGTTTTTACATCGAAGAAGAATTGAAAAAAAGGTTGAATATCCCAGTATTTCATGATGACCAACATGGAACTGCAATTGTAGTTTTAGCCTGACTAACTAATGCACTAAAATTAAAAAATGCTGATTTATCTACTCAAAAAATCATAATTTCTGGAGCATGAGCTGCTGCCATTGCAATCGGTAAACTTTTGAAAAAAGCCTGAGCTAAAAATATAATCTTCCTGGATAGTAAATGAGTAATCCACAAATGAAGATCAGATTTAAATAAATATAAACAAGAAATTGCTCCTTGGAATATACAGCAAATTTCATGAACTTTGGATGATGCTATCAAGTGAGCTGATATTTTTATTTGAGTAAGCAAACCGGGATTATTACACAAAGAGCATATCCAATCAATGAATCCAAATCCTATCATTTTTGCACTTGCGAATCCTACTCCTGAAATTATGCCAGATGAAGCAAAAGAGGCTTGAGCTTTCATTGTGGCTACATGAAGAAGCGATTTTCCAAATCAAGTAAATAATGTTTTAGCATTCCCTGGAATCTTTCGTGGAGCTTTGGATGCAAGGATTCCTCAAATTACAGATGAACACAAAATAGCTGCTGCTAAAGCTTTAGCAAAATTTGTAAAAAATCCTGACCGCGAGCATATAATTCCTTCGGCTTTTGACAAGTGAGTAGCTGATGCAGTTGCAGAAGCTGTGAAAAACATTTAATCATCCACTAAATTCACTAAATAATAAAGGAGCGTAAGCAAAGAACCCGCGCTCCCAATTCTTAATAGATGGAATCAACTTGTAGGGATCCTACAGAATCGACTTGTAGAGAATCAACTTGTAGAGAATCCACCACAGCCATATCATACAAAACAAGACTTCCATCAGGAGCATAACGAGGAACCATTACATAAGCATATCCTACTTTCCGACCGATATACTCGACACCAGTTCCTGTATCATAGAATATTATTCCTCGATACGATTCTTGTAAATTCTAAGTACAGGAGGATTTTCTTCCTCTGACTTCCTATCTTGCTTTTTTAGATAACCATCACACTTGGCTAAAAGAGCACAAACTCCGACAATAAATCCAACAAAGAGAACAGCTCCAAAACAGCCGGAACATCCATCTTCTAAAGTCATATATATCACCCATGCCCTTGGGATTTATTTTGGGTATCTAGCTCACCCTAATTTAACATTTTGTTTTACATTTAATTGATATATATACGTGAAAAAGTCAACCCCTTTTCTTATATCAAGCAATTACCTAATTAAACATAAAAAAAATGAACTCATCTCTGAGTTCATCTTTTATTTTAATAGTTAAAATTTAATTCCCTTCAAGCAATGATAAATTCTGTTTCAACTTCTCAATTTTTTGTTCATAATCAGCTTTATTATTTTTCTCTCTTTCTACAATTTGTGCTGGAGCCTTGGACATAAATACTTCATCATTTAAATTTCTTTCACAAGATGCTAATCAATTTTCTAGTTTGGCAATTTGGTCAAGGATCTTCTTTTTTTCAGATTCTGTATCAAGTAATCATAATAAAGGAACAATCAATTCTGATTTACCAACCACTCTAAATCCTGAAAGTTCAGGTTTTTGGATATTTTCACCAAAGTCTAATGAAGATAATTTAGCCAATTTCATCAAGAATGATTTATTATCTTCTAATATTTTAATTTCTTCTGCATCTGAAGTTTTAATCAATGCAGGCACTTCTTTACCTGGATTAATATTAGCTTCTGCTCTAATATTTCTAAATGCAGTGATAGCTTCTTGTAACCAATTCATAGATTTTTCTATTTCTGCAGAAATTTGACTTTCATCTGCCTTAGGGAATGGCTGAAGCATAATTGTTTCTCATTCAACCTTTAAGTGTTGCCACAATTCTTCAGTAATAAATGGCATAAATGGATGAAGAAGTCTGAGTGCTTGTTCTAATACATCTCGTAACACATATTGAGCAGTTTGTTTACTTTTGATATCATCATTCATATAAAGTCTTACCTTCGCCATTTCTACATACCGGTCACAAAAATCTCATCTAATAAATTCATAAACTGTTTTAGCTGCTTCATCTAAAGTATATTTTTCTAAGTAATCTTGAGTTTCTTTGATTGCAGTATTTAATCTAGAATAAATCCATTTATCTACCAATTCAAGCTCCAAATCTTCTTTCTTAATAGTTTTAGGATCAAAACCTTCCAGATTCATTAATACGAAATTTGTCGCATTCCAAACTTTATTAGCAAAATTTCTTCCCATCTCTATCAATTTCTCTGAAAAGTATACATCCTGCCCTGCTGAAGTATTATAAATCATTGTAAATCTGATTGCATCAGCCCCATATTCATCAATAAGTTTCAATGGATCAGGAGAATTACCCAGAGATTTAGACATTTTACGACCAAGTTCATCTCTTACGATTCCGTGGAAGAATACATCATGAAATGGGACATCTTTCATTTCATACAATCCCATCATTACCATTCTTGCCACTCGGAAGAAAATAATATCAGCTCATGTTACGAGAGTAGATGTTGGATAGAAATGCTCGAGTAATTCAGTTTTTTCTGGCCATCACATTGTAGAGAAAGGCCACAAAGCTGAAGAAAACCAGGTATCTAACACATCTTCTTCTTGAGTTAATTCAACATCTTTTCAGTATTCAGATTTAGCTTGCTGTTTTGCTTCTTCCTCAGATTTAGCTACAAAAACTTTTCCATCTGGTCCATACCATGCAGGAATTCTGTGTCCCCACCAAATTTGTCTAGAAATACACCAATCTCTAATATTTTCAAGCCAGTGATAATATACTTTAACCCATCTCTCAGGTTGAATTTTTATTTTCCCGCTCTTTACAGCTTCCAATGCAGGTTTAGCAAGAGGTTGCATTCTCACAAACCATTGTTTAGAAACTCTAGGTTCAATAATTGTATTACATCTATAACAATGTCCAACTGCATGATTGTGTGGTCTAACTTTTACTAAGTATCCTCATTTCTCTAGATCTTCAACAATTCTATCTCTAGCTTCAAAACGATCTAATCATTGATATTTTCATCAGTTTTCATTAATTTTTCCATCAGGAGTAAAGATATTGATAATATCTAGTCAAGTTCTTTTACCTACTTCAAAATCGTTAGGATCATGAGCAGGTGTCATTTTAACTACTCAAGTTCAGAATTCTCTATCTACATATTCATCTGCAACGATAGGAATTTCCTTATTTACTAATGGTAATAATACTTTCTTACCGATTAAATGCTGATATCTTGGATCGTCTGGATGCACAGCAACTCATGTATCTCATAACATTGTTTCAGGTCTGGTTGTAGCAAGAATCAATCTATCATTCGTTCAAACTATTGGGTAAGCTATTTCCCAGAAGTGTCATTCTGTATCGATATGTTCTACTTCATCATCAGCTAATGCCGTTCCACATCTAGGACATCGATTTACCATATATTCACCCTGATAAATCAAATCATCATTATAAAGTTTCACAAAAATCTCTCTAACTGCTGCAGAAAGTCATTCATCCATGGTGAATCTTTCTTTCTCCCAATCTAGTGATGCTCAGAGTTTTCTCTGTTGCTGAGTAATAATTCCTCAATGCTTTCTTTTCCATTCTCGAGTTCTTTCAATAAATTTTTCTCTTCACAAGTCTTCTTTCGTTTTTCATTCTTCTGCTAAAGCTCTTTCTACTTTATTCTGAGTTGCAATACCCGCATGGTCAGTTCCAGGCATCCAAAGAGTATTGTATCCCAACATTCTTTTCCATCTAACAAGCACGTCTTGAATAGATTCATCTAGAATATGTCACATATGTAGGATACCAGTTACATTTGGAGGTGGAATAACGATAGCAAAATTATTTCTTTCTGGATTAGTAGTAGCTCTAAAATATCATTTATCTTCCCAAATTTTTCACCATTTGGGTTCTATGTCATTAGGATTATATTTATCTAACATTGTAATATTGATTAATCAAAATAAAAAAACTTAAGGATATTAATTAACTATCAGTACACGGAATAACTATACCTTCATAAGAATCGTCTCATTTTATTATTTTAGATAAAGCCTTGTAATATTATATTTTGTAAATTCAAATTCAAGAAAATTGAATATAAAAATCTGAAAAGATTTGGTATTTCTTGATTTCTTTGGAAAAAATATGTATAATGTGTGCTATGTTTTGTTATTAAATTATAAATATGTTATGGCGTTAGATTGAGAACCAACTCCTGGATGTGAAATGATCCCCACAACTATTGAAGAAGTCAAAATTCTTATGGAGAATTTTTTGAAAAATTTGCTAGGATCAGATAAAAATGGAGAAGATGAAGATGGTTTAGTAGGTATTAAAGATAACTATGATGAAATATTTAGTAAACATGAAGAAATTCTTGTATATCTACAAGGTATTCGTGATAATTTATTAAAAACTCAACAAAAATCGTGAGTTGTATCAATAACTTCCAATGAAATATCTAAAACATTTACCTCTAAAGAAAATACTTTAAAAAAAGAATCTTCTGAAGAAAAACTTAAAGAAATACAAGATTTAATAGAAAAATGGATAATGCTTAGGATAGATATTGATACTTGTACCTCCGAGGAACTTTCAAATAGAATTCAACGAATGCTTTTAATTATTAGATAATGCAAAAATTTTAATTTAGAAATTTAAGATATTTCTACTTTTAATCAACATTTTTAGATACTTTTATATTTAATTATTTTATTATGATTTAGAAAGTATTTTAGAAAATTCTTGATTATATCTTTGCAGTAATTTAAAGGTTTCCTTTCATATTTCTTCAGCTATATGATCAAAATCTTCATCAGAAATTCAAAATTCTTTAAGATTTTCATAAACATTTTCTTCATATCAAGCTTTTAATAAATTTTTTATTATCTCTTTTCTCGCATCCTTTCGCTTTTTCTTGTTCACCCCATCTCTCTTAAGATATTCAAAGAATATTTTTAATACTTTTTCTACATTTATTTTTCTAAAACTATCTATATAATATAGAATAAAATTTGGTCATGCTTTACTATATTTAATTATTATATTTACGATTTCATCATCTAACTCATTAAAAAGATTGAGAGATGTCATAAGTAAAATGTTAATATTCCCATTTGAATTTTTATCTTCATTAAGTTTTTTGTAAATTCTCAAGTAAACATCTTTACTAAGTTTTTTTCTAATTCCCATGTTTTTGAGTTTAACGAAATAGTTTGTAATATATTTAGAAATATTTTTATTATCTTCATTCAGACTCAAAATATAATATACAAATCCACAATAATCATTTTCTGAAAAATTATCTAATTTACTTAATACTCAGTCAATACCTCCATTTTTAAAATCTTCTTTTATTCGTTTACTAACTCAACCTAATACCTTACAAATTGGTTTATCATATGTTGGTTTAACATTTTCTTTTTTTGGTTCAGTATATCCTTCGTTTAATCCCGTAGTTTCTTTATTATTTTCACCATTTCCCATCTTTTTATAATAAAAAAATAAACATATTGACATTATATCTCTTTACTACTTTTTATCAAGTTGATTTTTATATTATTTTATATTTTAAACTTTTTTATTGAAAAATAATTTTATAAATTTATTTATGATAATGTATCATTTAAGGAATTTTTAAATTATGAAAATTGCAGCTGTACATTGTCGATTATTTCCTGGTGGAGCTTTGGAAGTTTTCAAAGATTTAATTCAACAGGAGCTTAGAAATGATCCGAAAACTGAGATCAAGATTTTTACGATGATAGCTGATGAAAATTTAAAATCTTTGAAGATTCAGATTCCTGGAACTGATAAGTTCAAAAAAATTCCTGTAGTGGAATCTTTACCAAAATGGTTGAATAGATTTTTTCTTTTCTGCTGAAAAAAGCACATTCCTCTTTTGTCAGGAATTTTTGATTATCGTAATCTAATTGTTTTTTATCCAGAAATTATGGCAATTTTATCCAGAAAAATTAAAAAATTCTGACCTGAAAGAATGGTAATTTCAAGCTTTGCTATTGCAAAAAATGTGAAAATTCCACAGACTTGTAAACATACGAAATTGTACTTACACTCCCCTATGCAATATATTTGGTCGCATCGTGAGGAATATATTTGAAAATTCAAATGATGGAGAAAATGGCTATTCTCATCAATTGTTCCACGTTTACAAAAATGGGATAAAAAGTTTACTAAATTCGATGAAGTAATCTTTAATAGTAATTACACAGCTTGATTGGCTGAAGAAATTTACGGAATAAAATGAAAAGTGAAATATCCAAAAATCAAGGATTGCTTTTATCTTTCGACTCCTACGAAAGAAGTTCAGAATTATTTTGTTTGTGTAGGAAGAGTGGTAAATTTTGTGCGTGAAGTCTGACTGATTATCAAGGCTTGTAACGAGACTAAGACTAACCTTTTGATTATAGGTTCATGACCTGATGAAGTTCAATTGAAAGCTTTGGCGTGAGATACTATAATATTTCTCTGATGGTTACCTCAGGAAGAGAGTTTGAAAATTATCAGAAATGCAAAATGATTAATAAATCTGACTAAAGAATCATTCTGAATGTGAACTGCAGAAGCTTTGCTTTTGTGAGTGCCTGTGATTTGATTTACGGAGTGATGAAGCGTTGAATTAGTGGATGAAAATAGTGGAATATTGATTGATAAAAAAAGTATATCAAAATTAAAAGACGCTATTCAGACTTTTGAGTATAAAAAACGGAATAGGCGTCAAATTTCTGATACTATCAGAGAAAAACTAAAGAAGTTTAGTTAATTTATTGACCGATATTATTTTATTTCTTTAAATAATTAATTATGAAAAAACTATTTATATTTATCATAACTCAACTATTGAGTTTTATTGCATGTATCTGATTCGCATGTGTTTGACCGATTAACACATCAAAAGTATGCAATATAATAACTAATCTTGAAGAATTTAATGATAAGTACTATGCCGTAATTGCTTGCCATGGAAAATGATGTGATAATAAATGAGGTCATTATATATTGGAACCGAGCGATAATTGTATAGAATGATGATGAAGGGTCTTTTTGATCCCAAATTCAATTCCATATAATTCCCTCAAATTTGATTTAAATATGGTTTATGCAGAATGAAGAGAAATTATAGGTTATGTTGATGATAAAAATTGGAATTGTGACTGATCTGATGCTGATGAAGAAACAAACATCTACAAAATAGTCAAAAATGAAACCTGAATTAATATGGAATTAATTCATTCCTATAAATGATATGATGTAAGACCAGAAGTTGAAGAATCGGGAGAGGTATGAAATAATACAAAAACGCTCTTAATAATCTGTTGAATTGCTGCAATTTGTTGTTTTTCTATCTGAGGTTACACTATTTATAAAATTTTTAAAAGTAACAAATAAGGAATGTAAAATTTCTTTATTCTCTTCTTCTCGATTAGATTTTATTATATCCATATAAATTTCATCTCGAAATTTTCAATTACAATACTTTTCTCCTTCCGTATTCACTTTTATAATATATTATAAAATTATAATTTTGAATATAATTCAGATAATTTTTTAAATTCTGAAGAATCATCTAGTGTTTTTTCGATATACTCCCCGTTTCTTCGGTAAGTCTTTTTTCCGTATCCTTTTTCCATCGGACGATCCAATTCTTTTGAAGTTTCTGTTGTTAATATTCTATACTCATCATCAACTATTTCTAATGCAGCACAATTTGAAAGCAATAATCAAATTTCTTCGGATTTCTCTTTTAATAATTCTTTTACACTTTCTTGTCTACCAGGTTCATCACAATGTGGAACGAACAATCATTTAATAAATCAAAGGCATTCAACCTCTATTAATGGTAGATTCTCCCCGTATTTTTTTAATGCATCGCTTGAGCATTTTTCAAACCAACAATTTGCTCCTGCTGAAAGTCAACACATTACTTTTCCGTTTTTCCGTGCTTCTTCTAAAACCTTGTCAAATCAAGTTTCTTTCCATAGACTAATCATACTTTGTGTGTCTCCTCATCATTCATATATAATGTCTGCCCATTCTATTAATTTTTTTGCACTTTCTATGTCTGCAAGTAAATCACTTTTCAAGTCTTTACAAGTACATCAAAATCTGTCTCAATATATTTCTTCCATAGTTCTGAAATATCATTCTTGATATTCTAGATTCAATCCATGTCAAAGAAATAGAAAATTCGGATTTTCTTTTCAGGTTAATCTTACTATTTCTACATCTATTCACTCTGTCTCATATGGAATTCTCTTTCATTCTTTAAACCTTCAATTTTCTCAGCCACCAATGGCTACAATTTTTCTGCTCATTTTGATTATTAATTAATATAAATTATTTATTCTTTTTCTGCCAATCTGGTTTTAATATTTCCATTAGAATATGATCATACCATTTGCCATTATAATAAATACAGTGGTGCTTAGCTCATACTTTCTTAAATCAACATTTTGTATAACATGCAATCGCTTTTTCATTAAAATTTCTAACTCGCAAATTTATATTGTATAAATTCAATGTATTAAAAGCATATGATAATAGTGCATTAATCGCGTTGCTTCAATATCACTTACCATGTTCCTGAACATCTCATATCATTATTCAAAGTACAGCCGATTGATTTATATAATCAACTGAATGTAATGCTATGGTTCAAATAAATTGATCTCCATCCTTCTTAACAATAGCAAAGGTATAATCTCAGTTTTTATTTATATTTTCTAGCCATGTTTTTTCTCATTGAATTGTTGCTATTTTACTTCACATTGGAATAAAATCTGTAACATTAGGATTATTCATCCACTTAGTTAAGATTTCAGCATCATCAGCATTTAGAGGAGATAAATATATTTTTTCTCAAACTAATTTAGGAAAGTATTCCATTTTACGTGTAATTAAAGGATAAATTATTTATTTTTTTCTTGCCAATCAGGTTTCAATATTTCCATTATAACCAAGTCATACCATTCTCCATTACAGTACTGACAATGGTGTCTAGTTCAGATTTCTTGGAATCAAACTTTTTTGTAACATGCAATAGCTTTTTTGTTGAATGATTTTACTTGTAAGAAAATATTGAATAGATTAAGTGTGTTGTATGAAAATGACAACATAGCATTAATTGCATCTGCTCCATATCATTTACTATGCTCATCAAAGTCTCCAATTGAAATTCAGAGTTCAGCTGACTGATTTATATGGTCAATATGAAATAATCACACAGTTCAAAGAAGTTTATCTCCATCCTTTCTGATTATTGCTAAATTATATTCTCAGCTTTTAGCTACATTTTCTAACCATTCTTTTTCACTTGTTATTGATATAATCTGAGGTCATGTGGTTATTCAGTCCGTAATTCTCTTATCGTTCATCCATTTTGTAAAAAGTTCATAGTCATCCGTATGAATTGGCGAAAGGTAAACTCTACCTCGTGATATTTTTGGAAAGTATTTCATTTTTATAGTTGGATAAGGAATAAATTTTTATATTAATATATTAGAATTTAAAAATATTTTTCTAGGGAAATCCAAAGCTGAGAACAACCCGCTTTATTATTGCTAAATTTTTTAAGTTTATCAATAGTAAAGGCATGTGAGTTTATGAGCTAAAAGTAAAAAGCTATGGGACTTTTTTCCCATAGCTTGTATATTCTTATAATTCCTATTCTATATTATTTATTATTCAAGGATTTTATTGCTATGGGAAATACTGATTCAAATTAAATCGACATCAGACACAATAATATTTCCACAGCAATTAAATAAATTCATTTAGATATAAATCCTTAAAATAAAATATATCTATATTATAGTGTACGACAGATTTTTTGATTTGTGACATTTTTAATACAATATAATTTAAAAAATCTGATTCACATTTAGAATCAGATTTCTTACTATACAATGTTACATATCTTATTTAACCGAGATAGTAGTTCCTCAAATCTTTGCGTTTCATAAATTAAGTGCAATATATGTATTTCACATTTTAACTGGTGTGATAGTAATTTTAGCTTCACCATCCTGTACCAACATTACAGATACAGGATTAAGTGAAATGTTTGTATTACTTGCAATTGCTGTAAATGGGATATTTAATGCTCCATTATATTTAGCTCATGAAACTTTATTCGTTACATGGATAGTAATTTGAGTAGATCTTTCTATCATTACTGAATCATCAAATCCTTTTTCAATTTCAATATTCCATTTATTTACAAATTCTTTTCATTTCACATCAAGTCCATCAAAATTTAATTCAATCAGATTTTTCTTTTCGTTTTGTGCTAGTGGTTTTTGTTCGATTGGTTTAGCTTCTGGTAATTCTACTTTTACAGTTTCTCATGCTGTTTGTTTAACTGTTGTTCAAGTAGAATCTTTAACTTCTCATGATAAAACAACTTCACCTATTGCTACTCCATGATTTTCATCTTCATTTTTCACTTCTGGTTTAACTTCAGGTTTATTTTCTGTTTTCTTTACCAATTGATTCGGATATGGTGCATCTACTGACTCAAGTAATGCGATTGGATCTTTTGTATTTTGGAATAACTGGATTCTACAGTAACCGTTTGCAATGATTTCTGAATGTCATTTATCAAGCTCTGGGCATCATGCAAATGCATATGCTGGTCTTCATCCACTATTTTTATCAATTTCAAAGTGAACATGATATCATCCTAGAGCTCAGAAAGTATTTCATGTATTTCATACTTCTCAGATTTGTTGTCATTTTATCACAGTATCTCAAGCTTTTACTGAAATACTATTCATATGTGCATATGTAGCGAATAGAATTTCTCCATTAAACTTGAATTTAATCTTCACTACATTTCCATATGCAGAATTATATCAAGCTGAATAAACTTCTCAGTCTGCAATTGCATAAAGTGGAGTTCATTTTGCTGATGCGATATCTACTCCATAGTGAGCTCATGCTGCTTGGTTCCATTCTTCTTGGTATGATCATCACCAAAGTGTTGTGTAAATATCGGTATAAACTTTTTCATTTACATATGTAGTATAATCTGCATTATTAATAATTGGCAATTTTATTTTACAAGAATCTGGCATAGAACTTCGTTCTAATGTTCTACATTCTAGTGTAGAAACTTGAAATAAAGGATAAACAAGGCTGGTATTATTTTTTAGATTATCTCATGATCATCGCATAGTTGCCCATCAAAGAAAAAGAAATGCTAAAACTCATTCTCCAATATACATCCATCGACGAGAACAAGTATTAACTGCATTATAAAGTTTCTCAACTCTTCTTCATCTATGATTATGAGAAATTATTCTCCTTCAAAGAGCCGCATTAAATTTTTGATACGCTTGTTCATAACCAGCTCGCTGTGCCATTTTTTATTTTGGTATAAATAAATTCTATATTATATTATATTCTAAAAAATAAAAAATGTCAAATTTTTGGGGACTTTTTTTATTTGAAAATGGATATCTAAAAAATAAACTGTTTTTTGATATTTTATTTTGTTTTTTTCTGATATGAAAAAGTATTTATCATTGATTGGTATCACTGCATTAATTTTAATTATAGCTTGGCTATGATATCAAGCTCTTTTCGCATATCTTGCGGAGCATACGTATTATTTCTGAATGTTATCATCTGGACAAAATTGGTGGATTTTTATTTCTGCTTTATTGTGTGCCATTGCTTTCCCTATATTATATCTCCTGATATGTTCCAAAGTAAAGATTAAAAACTTACTTATTTCTTTTGTTCTTTGAGCTTGAATCTTCTGATTGTTGCATAGTTGTATTAAACTAGGATCTTCTGGACTTTCTGCTAGCTCATGAATTTGACATAGTGCTTGACTTTGGTGATTTATCGTAATATTTCATACTATTTTACTTGTTTGTTTATGATTATATTTAATACTTTGATTTGCCGCTCTTTGAAGCTGGATTGAAAGAAAATGGATAAAATTTAAACAATTTCGTTGGCAAGAAATTTTTTTAAGTTTTTGAATCTGACTTTCTAGCTTCATAATTATAGTGCAAATATTTTTGTGAATAGGTTTACTTTATGGAGTTGTTAGCTGGATTCTCTTCTTATGATTAGGATTTATGATACGATATGAAAGAGAACAGCTTTCAAAACAATGAGAAATTATTTGAAACATTCTGAATAACTATAAAACATGAATCGTAGCATGAAACTGGAATATAAATTCAAAAGAATTTCGAAATTCAAAAAAAATCTGACTGTTAGCAATTTCATTACCTATACTATTTTCTGTTGCATATTTATATATGGGAGTACAAAACTCTTTCGTTCCATATTCAACAGCATGGGATGCTAACCATGAATATATGTATATTCCTAAAATTCTGGCAGAAAACTGATGAATTTATCGATGAAACAATGTAGCAAGTAATATGCCATGATTTTGGCATCAATTCCTAACTTTCATCTTTTCTTTAACTGGATGCACTAATTGATGGCTTGGATTATCTCCTGATAATATAGCAATATCTATGAATAATATGAGTGCTGCATTTGTTCTTATTTTCTGAATTGCTCTAATTTTTCAGGTTTTTTCTCTTATCAACAATAAAAAGGGGAAAAATGAAGATGAAAATTCTGAGTTGAAAAAATGAGAAAAGAATATCATCGAATCTGAAGTGGAGAATTGAAGTTGAATTAGTATGTGATGGTATTTTCTATTACTTTGGTTGACTGGATGAATGTGAGCTTTCTTAGTAATAGTTGATAATAAAACTGACCTTTGAGTGATGGCTTTATCTTTGTTAGCGTTATTAGCTGGATTTATTTTTCTTCAAAATAAAAAAGCATCAAAAGATAAGAAAGAAATTCTCAAATATATTATAATTGCATGATTATTCTTTTGATTCGCTGCACTAGCAAAAATCACAGCGTTTGTTGATTTGGTACTTTTTGGATTATTGCTAGTATGATTGCGATTCTCACCATTAACAAGTCTATGATTATGAATAATGATAATGTGATTTGTTAGAAAATTCAATATATTAACTTCTTCTGTTATGCTAACAGATGAAAATGCAACACGATTTATAATTATTTGATGAATTACTACATTTGTGTGACTCGTTTTGCATTTATTGCTGAAAAATTCAAATAGAAAAAATTTTTGAAAAAATCTTATGGATTTGATAATATTATGAGTTTCATTTTTGATTCCTCTTATTGTTCTTAAATTACCTCGAACAACGATTAGTCAAATAAAAGCTGATAATTACTCTGTTTGAAATTCTTTGAGAGCTGTATTGTTGGGTATAAATAGTGGAGATAAAAAAGTCACTTATAATAATTTCTTGGTTCAAAGCACAGGGACTGAAGGAAATCTTGAGACTGGTAAAATATCCGATTCTAGCACTACAGATTCAATTGAACAACAGGATATGATTGATAGTTCTTCTTTAAATTCAAGGAATGATAAAACTTTTTCTCAGTGTTCTACAGCCGGAGATATTTATTCCGAAGATGAATTAAATGAAGGATTGCAAGAGATTGTTGGTTGAGGTTGAGGTGAAGATTTATGAAGATATATTTGATATTGACGAAAAGAATTTAAAAAGACAAATGTATTTAGTGTAAACGAAAATACAATAAATACTAAATGGTTCAAGTTCTTTAAGTTTTTACGGCCAAAAAATGGTGAGTGTGAGTGATTAACTAGTGCTGATAATGTTATATGCGAAAAAAACTTGTCATTTGGTATCATGAAAATGATATGGCCAACCAATGAAAAATGTTATGGTTTCAATCATGATGCAAAAGTATTATGTGAAAATGCTTCTGCTATAGATTCTTTTAAAATTGATGATTTACGTGCAATTTATGAAAATTGAATAAAGAATAAAGAATGAGAGGCTGGATTATTATTGAAGCAAGCACTTAATGCTTATGATGAAGCTAAATCTGAATGAAAGCTTCAATGATCTTCAAATGTTGCTCTATTCCACGATGAAATAGTTAATTTAAGACAGTATTATCAATCTCACAGTATTCTTTCTAGTGAAGGATCTATAAATATTCCTTATAGATATTTGGTACCATTAAATATTTCATTTAATCGATCATTGCAGAATTTGAGTAGTTATTATACTGATATTGGATTCTTCTGGATTATTGTATATGTTTTATTGCTTATTGCTCTGCCATATGCTGTTATAAAAAAAGATAAATTTTTAACTTCCATATCTTTGACAACTCTTATTTGATGGGGAATTTGGTGGATTATTTGATCTTCAATATTATGGTATGGAACTGTCCTAATTTCGCGAACCATGCTTACTATTATGATAATGCGAGATTACTTGATTCACAAAAAAGAAAAGAATCTGAAAATTTTGCCTTATGTTTTAATTATTATTGTTTGAATTTTCTTTTGAATTCAGATTTTGTTTAACTTTTTGAGAATTTCATCTCAATGAGCTAATTCTGTATTTGTATGGTATAAATGAAATGTAGGTAGAGAACAAATCATTGATAATAACCTAAAAGGAGATTATAAAATCAAAAAACTTAAATATAATTGGAGTAATATTTTCAATTTACAATTTCCTCAGTATAATCCAATAATTAATGCTCTAGCTAATCGTAAAAATGAAGACTGAGTTATTGTAGCATGAACATATATTCAATACTTCCTATGAAACCAATGGAATATAAAATGAGATTGAATGTTATCTGATTTTTGGAAGAAAACTTCGGATTGAGATTTGTGTAAACTTTATCGAAGACTCAAGAAAGATAATACTCATTACTTAATTATTGATCCTAACATATGAACTGTAACTATGTGAGAATGAAATGAGACCTTATTTTATAGATTTTTTGGTAAATTAAATAGTAACAAATCTGGAATTGAAGTAGACTGAACTATAACGACTCTAGTTAGATTAGCTAAAAATTGATATTTAAAATTACTTAGTACGAATAACTTATGAGTTAAATATGCATTTACCTTAGATGATTCTATTATTAAAAATTATTATGGAGAAAATCTAACCGATGACGAATTAATTCTTGTTAGATGAAAGATGGCTGTATTACAATATTTTGAAGATGCTAATTCAATATTCTGAACTATTACGAATATATTCTTATCAAGAATTATGAGTGACACAAAAGCATGAGTAGAAGATATTGCTAATATCTATTGATTAGAGATTGATAGTGATGCTGTAGCAAACGTTGCTAGTAAATATATATGATGAAAGATATCTGACCAAGATATCGATAATTTAACTCAAGAGGAAAGATCTGTTCTTATTACATTCATGAACATCTATGTTCCATATTCACAATGAAAATGAGATGAAGCTTCTAATAATGTACAGAATCTGTTGTTGAGTAGTGTGAGCTGATGAAGTCAGATTATAGCTCTAGAATTAAATTAATTAAATTGATATAAAACGAAGGAGCAATCTGAAATATGATTGCTTTTTTGTTAACAATTAAAATATATAATAATATAATTTAATTTAATAGATTCCTAACTTTATTTATAAAATTTACTACGTCATTTTCTAAATTTCAAGATTTTTCAGTTGAACATCAAGCAGCATTAACGTGTCATCATCATCAAAATTTCTTTGCTATATCTCTACAATTATATTTTCATTTTCCACGAAGACTAAATTTTATGCAATCACCCTTTTCTTTTCAAAGAATAACTAAATTCTGGTCCTTAATATCTCAGATTAAATATAATGCATAATCTGCACTGTCTGGATGAAGTCAAAAACTTTCCAATTCTTCTTGGGAATATCGTGAATAAACTATATCATCAATTTTTTGCATTCTACCCAAAATTAGTTGCATAAATTCCAAGTCTTCATAACTTTTAGAACGAAAAATATTATCTATAATCTGTTTTTTCTTTGCTCATTTTTCCAATAAAGCTAAATTATTTCTAGATACACGGATAGATTCCTCTCATTCATCAAAGCGGAAATTCCCACTGTCGGTCATTATTCATGTCAGTAAAAATGTTGCTATTTGAGAATCTATCAAATCTGGTCGCCATTGGGTTGTAAGTTCAAAAATTAATTGAGCAGCACTAATTGAGCTATCATCACGAAATTCAACTGAATTTGGCAAAGCAACAGAAAAGATATGATGATCTATAATAACTTTTTGATATCAATCAAAATAATCTTCATGTCATTCTGAGAACTTCCTAATCATGTTATATGTTGAAAAATCTACAAATACAATTAAATCGTAATTTCAATAATCAAACTCTGTTTGAAGATTTTGGATTGGCAAGAATGAAAAAGTTTCGCTAGGAGCATCTGGAGTAAAATATGAAACATTTTTTCAAAGTTTTTCTAATTGGAGTCAAAGTCAAAACATAGATCAAATCGCATCTCCATCAATTGATTGATGCCCAAAAATTGCAATATTTTGTGCTTGTTCAATCTTGTCTTTCAATTCTTCTCCCTGCATTGTTTTAGTGTAAATTATAAATTATTATTGGATTAACTTTTTAAGTTCATTAAGTCATTTATCAGAAACTTTCATTTCATTTCACAAAACCTGAATAGTAATATCTCATGGATTTCATGAAACTATAGTCATTAATTGCTTCATTTTTGAAAACGGTAGATTCTCAGATGTAATGGCAAATATTTCCTCAGTTTCAGAATTAGTTTCTCATTCTGAGCGTATCGAAGAATCCATAGTATCGCTCTCATGTGCTCCTTTTTCAAAGGAGCTGTCCGAAGGACTGAGGATTTTTTCTCATTTTTCACCAAAAATCCCCTCGGCTTCGCCGTGTCCCCTTTCTCAAAGGGGATCAACATTATCATCATTCTGAGGTTCTAATGGGGATTGTTCAACATTTTCTACTTCATCTTCAACAACATCTTCCTCTGAAACATCTTCATCTACTATTCCTTCTTCCATCTCATTTATTTCTTCATCAATTCATCCAATTTCTCATTCAGCGGCATCTTCTTCATTTTCACTACTAGAAATATTTTTAGTCAAATTTTCCTTACGTTCTTCTGCTATTTTTTCATTTTCTGCAGCAATTTCAGCTTTTATACGCTCAATATTAAGTTGTTGCTGCTCTCCTGCCCTAGCCTTTTTAACTTCGGAAACTGTATCTTCTTCATCGTAAGAACCTCCAGCTAATTCTTTCAATTTTTCACGTGAAGTTTTTACAATTTTTGAAATCTGAATCCTATTTTTCTTCCATCATGAAATTATAACCAAATCAAATTTTTCTAGTCAATATGTCTCCGTTAAAAATACATCAAAGCTATCGGAAATATCTTCTATTGTAATAAAAAATCCTTTTTTCTTCGCGCGACGAATTTCTTTAATATATCATACAATTTCAAAATTTCACACATCTGTTTTATCCTTGATATTTGAGAGCAGAGTTCTTTTTTTGATAAATTTATACAGTCAATCTAGTGGATTTCATGAAATGAAAGTTTTGAAAACTTCTTGCTCCATCATCAACCTTTCCATGAGAGTAGATTTTTCTACTTTCTTCAACGGAATTTTATTTTCCAAATCTCCGAACAAACCTTGACTAGCATTTGCTGAATTTGAAATTCGATTAATGATTTGATCTACATTATTTCGGAGAACTTTACGGTCTTCAAATTGGTCCAACGCTCACGATTTAATCAATCATTCTAAACTCTTTCTATTCAAGACTTTTGAACACCTTTTACAGAAATCTTCGAGTGAAGTAAATTTTCATCATCTTTTTCTTTCCTCCTGAATCTCTTCTCATGTATCGAATCACACTCATTTAATAGAAATGAATCAGATTCTTACACTTTGGTCAATGGCTGCAACATGATTGAATGATACATTGACGTCTGGCTGCAAAATATCAATTCATTTCTGCTGAATCTCAGAAAAATAGAAACTCTGTGTATCAGTATCTTCCTCAACGGAACGGATTAATGCAGCTGAAAATTCGATTGGATAATGAACTTTTAGATATGCAGTCTGATATGCAATCATCGCATAACAAACGGAATGCGATTTATTGAATGAATATGAAGCAGCTGGCTCAATCATTCTCTCATAAATCTGAGTCGTAGTTTCAGGTTTATAATTATGATAGCTAGCTCCACGTTCTTGAAATTCTTTCTTGAGTTGTTCGATGATATATTTTTTCTTTTTTCAAACTCCACGGCGAAGGAGATCTGCCTCTCAAAGTGAGAATCATGCCATTGCCTGTACTAGAAACATTAACTGTTCTTGATAAACAGCGATTCCATATGTTTCTTTTAGGAATGGATCGAGATCTTCAATCAGCTTTCTTCTTTCTTCTTCTGCGACTTCTGCTCAATATTTTTTGGTCAATTCTGCTCTAAGTTCTGGATACATATATTCAATCTCTTCTTTCCCAAGTCTTCTATTAATATAACTTGGAATAAATTCCATAGGTCATGGACGATAAAGTGCGTTCATGGCAACTAAGTTATCGATTTTTTCTGGGATCAGTTCAATCAAATAACGGCGCATTCATGGAGATTCGAACTGGAATATTCACGTAGTATCTCATTGCTGAAAAATTGATTTATAAGTTTCTTCGTCATCGATTGGGATATCCAAACTCATTGTTTCCAAAAATTCTTCAAACATCTCTGGAATCTTTTCTCCTCTCTGATCTGCACGAGCTTTGATAATTTTTACGCAGTTCTTAATGATGGAAAGATTACGCAATCCCAAAAAGTCCATTTTAAGAAGTCAGATTGATTCAAGAGTTGGTCAATCATACTGACTTACGATTGTATGGTCTTCTTCTTTGTTATATTGTGTAGGTGTATAAGTCGTAACTTTTTCTGGAGCGATAATAATTCCACAAGCATGAACTCACATCTGACGAAGATTTCAGGTTAATTGGTCTCAATACTGGATAGCTTGCTGAATTTTCTCATCAGATTCATAGAGATTTTTAAGTTCTGGAGATCATTCTGGATCTTCCACTTGTGCAACTAATCAGACTTTATCTTGGAGTAAATTCGTAACATAATTTGATTTTTCAAAAGGTACTCAAAGAGTTCTTGCGACATCCTTGAATGCAGCTTTAGTTGCCATTTTCATGAATGTTCATATTGAGCAAACTTTTTCAGCTCAGTATAAATCATAACAATGCTCAATTACAGTTTGACGTAATGAATCTTCAAAATCGATATCGAAGTCCGGCATCGATACTCTGGCGGGATTCAAAAATCTCTCAAATAGCAAGTCAAATGGTAACGGATCTACTTCTGTGATTCAAACGAGCCATGCGAGTAAAGATCATGCTCATGATCATCTTCATGGTCAAACTGAAATCTGATGTTCTTTGGCTCGACGAACGTATTCTGATACGATCAGGAAGTATGAATTGAATCACATTTCCTTTATAACCTTGAGTTCATATTCCAAACGATCAATATAATATCATAATGAGAATCTTTTATCTCTACCTGGAAATTCGTTCTGATTTTTCTCTATAAAATCTTTTTTATATTGTGTATAAGTTTGGAGTGTAAATTTATGTAAGTCTTCAGGAGAAGTATCTTTCAAAGCGATTTCCAGATTTCATTTATTTGTTCTTTTTACCAAATTTGCGATAGTTTCTTCGTCTCGGGAATATCTAAATCTTCTAGACAATCAAAAAAAAGCTCTCCAACGTAATTCAAATTCATATGCTTCCATTTTAGTTTCCTGTGCTACCTCTCAAGTCATCAAATTTCGGAGAACAAAAGATAAAAAAATCTGTATATAAAATATAGTTTAGAGTGAAAATTTCAAGCAGTAGATTGCAATAATTTAGTTTAATTTTTTCATTTGACAACGTAATATAAATTTTTATATTGAAATAGCCAAATCATTATACATACGAGAATTAAGATTAATTGTCATTCTGAGGTCTTGCCAAAAGATCTTGTGTGTCTTGTTGAGAACCTCTCCACCGCAAGCGGTCCCCCCTCTCCTCACAGAGAGGAAAACCGTAAATAACATATTTGCTCCCTGACAGGGGAGCTGTCCGAAGCTTGCTCAGCTTGCTGAGGACTGAGGGGTTATTACATCATGCTATAGAATGACTGGAATGATTTGGCGACAGAGATGTTCGCCTTTTTTAATTCTCGTAAATTTATCTCTTCTTCTTATAAATTGAATAGAAAGTTGAAAAATAAAGCGATATTCCTTGATAGAGATTGAACAATCAATCAGGATTTTTCTTATGTCTATAAAATCGAAGATTTAAGAATTTTGGATTGAGCTAAAGAATGATTAGTTGAGCTAAAAAAATTATGATATAAACTGATTTTAATCACGAATCAATCATGAATTTGAAGAGGATATTACACCTTGGAAGATTGTAATAAATTTAATGAAGAGCTAGAAAAACAGCTCTGATTAAAATTTGATTGAATATATATATGTCCTCACACTCCAGAAGATAATTGTAATTGTAGAAAGCCTAGGACATTATCAGTTGAAAATGCAATTAAGGATTTTGATTTAGATATAGACCAATGTTATTTTGTTTGAGATAAAGAATCCGATATTAAAACAGGGATTAATGTCTTATGTAAAACGGTATTAATAGAAAATAATCAATATGAATGCAATATTAACCCAGATTTTTCATATGATTCAATTAATAGTTTTGCTATAGCGTTAAAAGGAAGACAAATATAATATCTTTTATATTTTAAAAAATTTAATCATGGATTTAAAAAAGTATTTTCAAGAATCGGCTGATGTAAAAGTAAATTTTATTGAAAACAATGCAGATAAATTAGAAGAAATTATTAATGTAATTAATGAAGCTATTAAAAATTGAAACAAAGTCCTTATATGCTGAAACGGTTGAAGTGCTGCGGATTCTCAACATTTTGCAGCAGAATTTTTAGGACAATATAAAATGCAAAGAAATGCTTTACCTGCTATAGCATTAAGTACAGATACTTCAATACTTACGGCAATTTGAAATGATTATGGGTTTGATATTGTATTTTCTAGACAAGTTGAATGACTTTGAAAAGCTTGAGATATTTTAGTTTGAATTTCTACTTCATGAAATTCTATGAATGTTATCAAAGCTGTAGAATCTGCAAAAACAATGTGAATCAAGACCATATGACTTCTATGAAAATGATGAGGTAAATTAAAAGATATAATGGATTATACATTAATTGTCCCTTCAGATAATACTCCTAGAATTCAAGAGTGTCATGAGACAATCTACCATACTATATGCGAGGAAGTTGAAATAGCCAATTTTAGAAATTAAAAAATATTCTTTTATGAAAACAGTCGTAATTAATACAGGGTATTTTAATCCAATTCATCCTGGTCATATTGAATGTATGCAACTCAGTAAAGAACTTTGAGATGAGCTTTGGATTATCGTAAATAACGATGAACAAGCAAGACTTAAAACTTGAAAACAAGAAGTTTTTCAGGATGAAAATTTTAGATGTGCTGTAGTTTCCGCAATTAAATATGTTGATGAGGTGATGCTTTCAATCGATTATGATCCATCTGTATGTAAATCAATTAAGGCTGCTGCAATTGAAATAAGAAAAAGATACTGAGATGATACAAAGATAATTCTTTGAAAATGATGAGATAGATTCCTTTGATGAATATTAGAAGAATGAGTTTGTAAAGAAATGAATATTGAAATAGTTGATGGTTTATGAGCCAAAACTCATAATAGCAGTGATTATAGATGAAAGAAAAAAGATTAATTTATCTTAATTAAGAAAATATATGACTATTTGTATGGCAAGGACTCCCCATAGATTAAGTTTAGTATGATGAGGGACTGACGTAAAAGATTATTACAATCAATATTGATGAATATCAATTAATTTTGCAATCAACATGTATAGTTCATGTATGATTAGAGAAAATCCATATTGATGAATCATTTTAAAATCAAAAGATTTATGATCCATTTATTTTTCTTTGGATACAGATCCTAACAAAATAAACGGAGAACCTTTTAATTTACAAAAGGCTGTATATAAGAGAATATTAAAGATGGTCAATAAAGAATGATTATCCTTTATAATGGAAACAGATTCTGTGGTACCTGTTGGTTCATGATTATGATGATCTTCTTCTATGGTAACTTCAATCTTGTCAGCCTTTTTAGAATTTATTGGTAAAAGGTTGTTACCAAGTGAATTATGGAATCTTGCATATGAAATAGAAAGAGAGGATTTATGAATTAAATGATGAGTACAAGACCATTTATGTGCAGCATATTGAGGATTTAATGTCTATTATTTAAATGATAAATGAATTGATATTAAACCATTAGAAGTAAAAAGTTTAACAGACTGATTAGTTTTGGTATACACTTGAATTTCTAGAGACTGAGGTGTTGCAATGGACCAACAAATTAAAAAAGTACAGGCGGGAGCTAAGGATAAAATTAATTCTTTGAATAAAATAAAAGAAAGTGCATATTCATTCTTAGATCTAATTAAAGATAATAATCATGACAAAATCCATGAAACAATAAATAATTCTTGGATGCATAAAATAGAGAAAATGGACCCAATAAAAAAACAAGTAATACTGGATATTTATAATTACTGACTTAAAATGTGAGCCTATTCATGAAGAATACTATGAGCGTGAAATGGGTGATTTATGGTATTCTTTTCTGATCAAGACAAAAAAATCGATATTGGATCTGCTATAGCTTTAAAATTTCCTCAAAGTAGAGTTTACTACCCTATCTTTGAAAAAGATTGATCTAAAGTAATATAATTTTATTTATTAATAACTTTTATATGAAAAAAGATTATATTTCAATATGTATTATCACTAAGAATGAAGAAAAATATATTCTCCAAACCCTAAAAGGAGTATGTAAACAATCCTATTGAAAAGAAAACTATGAAGTAATTATTGTTGATGGTAATTCATCTGATAATACTGTAGATTTTGCACATGCATATCTAACAGAACAATGAGTTACTCATAAAATAATCAATGAAAAGCATTACAAAGATAAATGGTGATGAGTAACTTATTGACCAACATTTGCTAGAAATGTATCAATAGATGTAGCGAGTCCTGAATCTAAATATATCGCTCAAATAGATGCTGATTGTAGAGCTGACGAACATTGGTTAGAAAAACTTCATGAAAAAATCAAATCTGCAGAAAAAGATGATAAAATAGCATGAGCATGATGACCTAGATATGTAGAAACCAAGTGAGATATTTCAAAATTTGAACTAATGTTAAATTACTATTTTTGTAGTTATATCATGACATTATGAAATCCTGCATTCTGTGAAGTTAAAGGATTAAAATATATTCCTTCAATTGCATGATATAACAGTATATATAAAACGGAAATATTAAAAAAATATATGTTTAATACAGCTTATCCTGATTTCTTTGATGACATAGAAATAAATTATAGACTTACAAAGGATGGATATAAATTTTTATATTGTCCA
>Ga0247611_10002275_pt1 | contig 31462 bp, 37 predicted proteins | sample 177DNAGHGhighgp2_FD_192422 | JGI IMG/M metagenome (GOLD analysis project Ga0247611, IMG submission 192422) | Sheep rumen microbial communities from Palmerston North, Manawatu-Wanganui, New Zealand - 1770 DNA GHGhigh gp2 | ecosystem: Host-associated > Mammals > Digestive system > Stomach > Rumen... | reverse complement strand
TTGAGCACGATCTCCGTCACGTCCTCCTTGACGCCGGGGATGGTGGAAAACTCATGCTGAACACCGGCGATCTTGATGCTGGTGCATGCGATGCCGGGGAGGGAAGAGAGAAGTACCCTGCGAAGAGAGTTACCAAGCGTAGTACCATAGCCGCGCTCCAGAGGCTCGATGATATATTTGCCGTACGAGCTGTCTGCGGGCGTTTCAATGCACTCGATACGCGGCTTTTTAATTTCGATCATATAGTTATATAACCCTCCTTATAAGATTGCCCGTAATGGGCTGCGGTGATTCAGCTTACCAATTTCGTGAGGGTGTCTATTACTTGGAGTACAACTCGACGATGAGGCGCTCTTCGACGGGCAGATCGATATCTTCTCTGGCGGGGACGGCGACGACCTTGCCGACCATGTTGTTTGCGTCGAAGTCAAGCCACTTGGGGATGACGTGGTACGCGTTTGCCTCGAGATTGGCCTTGAAGCGCTCGATGCTGCGGCTGCTCTCTTTGATGGCGATGACCATGCCGGGCTTCACCTGGTAGCTGGGGATGTTGACCTTGCGGCCGTTGACGGTGAAGTGGCCGTGGTTGACCATCTGACGGGCCTCGCGGCGGGTAGCGGCGTAGCCCAGACGGTAGATGACGTTGTCCAGACGGCTCTCCAGCTGGATGAGGAGGTTCTCGCCGGTCTTGCCGGACATGCGCTCGGCGCGCTCGTAGTAACCGCGGAACTGCTTCTCCAGCACGCCGTACACGAACTTGACCTTCTGCTTCTCCTGCAGCTGCAGGGCGTACTCGGACTTTTTACGCCTGACCTGGCTGTTGGAATTTCTGGTGGTTTCCTTCTTGAAATAGCCCATGGTGGCGGGGCTGATGCCCAGCGCCTTTGCGTGCTTGGCAATGGGCTCTCTGTTCTTAGCCATAACAGTCTATCCTCCCTTTCTTATACACGACGACGTTTCGGAGGACGGCAGCCATTGTGAGGAATGGGAGTGACATCCTTGATCATCGTAACCTCGAGACCGGCGGTCTGGAGGGCGCGGATGGCGGCCTCACGGCCCGAGCCGGGGCCCTTGACGAAAACTTCGACGGTCTTCAGGCCATGCTCCATGGCGGCCTTGGCGGCCGTCTCGGCTGCGGTCTGTGCGGCGAAGGGGGTAGACTTCTTGCTTCCGCGGAAGCCCAGGCCGCCGGCGGAGGCCCAGGAGATCGCGTTGCCCTGGGTATCGGTCACGGTGACCATGGTGTTGTTGAAGGAAGAGCTGATATGAACCTGGCCCTTTTCAATGTTCTTGCGCTCTCTTCTGCGAGTTCTGACTTTCTTCTTGGCGTTGTTTGCTGCCATAATCCATATCCCTCCTTACTTCTTCTTATTCGCGATGGTGCGTTTCGGACCCTTGCGGGTGCGGGCATTGGTCTTGGAGCGCTGGCCGCGCACGGGCAGGCCGCGGCGATGGCGCAGGCCGCGGTAGCAGCCGATCTCGGTCAGGCGCTTGATGTCAAGCGCGGTCTGGCGGCGCAGGTCGCCCTCCACGATGTAGTGGTGGTCGATGCACTCACGCAGCTTGGCCTCTTCCTCATCTGTGAGGTCCTTGACTCTGGTGTCGGGGTTGATCCCGGTCATTTCGAGGATCTTGTTCGCGCTGGTTCTGCCAATGCCGTAGACGTAGGTGAGACCGATTTCGATTCTCTTGTCCTTGGGCAGGTCAACGCCGGCTATACGTGCCATACTGATTAATCATCCTTTCGATTATTTTCCGCATTTACACGACGCGGGGACTTATTCCCGCCGGAGGGAGCCTCCGTGTCCATGCGGGATGAGTGTATAAGGACAGGATTTCCTGCTTTGCAGGTTCCGTGTCTCTGTGGTTATGTGAGGCTTTCGCCTCGAGGTGGGTGGCTGCGGCAGTCTTTCCCGGCTCCCCCACTGGGGGAGCTGTCAGCGCCGTTTACGGCGATGACTGAGAGGGCATCGGTCGACGCACGACCCTCTCCGCCCCGGTGTGCGCACCGGGGCACCTCCCCCAAGGGGGGAGGCAAGCTCACCTGTCAGCCTCGTATCTCGCGATTAACCCTGGCGCTGCTTGTGCTTGGGGTTCTCGCAGATCACCATGACTTTACCCTTGCGCTTGATGATCTTGCACTTTTCGCACATGGGCTTCACGGAAGGTCTTACTTTCATTTGTTATACCTCCTACTTGCTTCTCCACACGATGCGGCCGCGGGTGATGTCATACGGAGACATCTGGACCGTGACCTTATCGCCGGGAAGGATCCTGATAAAGTTCATCCGGAGCTTGCCGGAAATGTGGGCAAGGATCACGTGGCCTTTGCCGATATCCACCTTGAACATGGTGTTGGGCAGAGACTCGACGACCGTGCCTTCAAGTTCGATTACATCGTCTTTTGCCAAAGGTGTTTCCTCCCAAGATCAAATCAAATATCGTCTGCCATTGTCAGGATCTCCGGCTCGCCGTCGGTGATCAGAATGGTGTTTTCGTAGTGAGCGGCCAGGGAATGATCCGCGGACACCACCGTCCAGCCGTCGGCCAGAACGTTGACGTGCCAGTCGCCGGCGCAGACCATCGGCTCGACGCAGATGGTCATGCCCTTGACAAGGCGCGGATTGGGTCTTGCGCGCTCGGGGCGGTAGTTGGGCACCTCGGGCGCCTCATGCATGCTGCGGCCGATGCCGTGGCCGACATAGTCGCGCACGACGGAAAAGCCGTTACTCTCCACGTACTCCTGTACCGCCGCGCCGATGTCGGCGATGCGGTAGCCCACCTTCGCAAACTTGATGCCCTCGAAGAAGGCCTGGCGCGTGACGGCGATCAGCTTTTTGGCTTCCTCGCTCACCTCGCCGACGGGGTAGGTCCCCGCGCAGTCGCCCACGAAGCCCTTGTAGGTCGCGCACAGGTCGATGGAGACGATGTCTCCGTTATGGACCACGCGCTTGCCGGGGATGCCGTGGATGACCTGCTCGTTCACCGAGACGCAGGTGGCGGCGGGAAAGCCCGCGTAGCCGAGGCAGCTGGGCTTGGCGCCGGATTTCACAATGAACTCATGTACCGCCTTGTCAATCTGCTTCGTAGTCAAACCGTCGCGGACGGCCTGGCGGCCCATGGATCTTGCGCCGGCCGCAATTTTTGCGGCCTGACGCATGATCTCGATTTCTGATTTGGACTTGATATAGATCGTGTCGGACATGTTCAGATCCCCAGACAATCCCGGATCGCCGCGGTGGTGACCTCGATGGTCGGCTGGTTCTGAACCTCGCGCAGCTTGCCGCGCTCGGCGTAGAAGGCCTTGAGAGGCTCGGTATCACGGTGGTAGGTGGTCAGGCGGTCCTTCACGGTCTCGGGGGCGTCATCCTTGCGGATGGTCAGCTCGCCGCCGCAGAAGTCGCACTTGCCCTCCACCTTGGGGGGATTGTTTTCCACATGGAAGGTGGCGCTGCAGTCCTTGCAGGTCCTGCGGCCGGACATGCGCTTGACGATCACCTCGTCCTCGACTTCGATGGACAGGGCGCAGTCAATGTCGATGCCCATGTCTTCCATGGTCTGGGCCTGGGGGATGGTGCGGGGCACGCCGTCAAGGATATACCCATTGGCGCAGTCGGGCTCGCTGAGCCGTTCTTGAATGATGCCGATGATGACCTCATCGGGGACGAGCTTGCCGGACTCCACATAGCTTTTGGCCTTGAGGCCGACCTCGGTGCCGGCCTTCATGGCGGCGCGGAGGATATTGCCGGTGGAGATGGTCGGGATCTCCAGCAGTCTCGAGAGGATTTCCGCCTGCGTGCCTTTTCCGGCGCCGGGGGCGCCGAGGAGGATCAGTCTCATGCTGCGCTCCTTTCCTTAATCCAGGAAGCCCTTGTAGTTACGCATGAGCATCTGGGCCTCGAGAGCGCGGATGGTCTCAAGCGCAACACCGACAACGATGATGATGGAGGTGCCGCCGAGGGACAGGCCCGTCTTTGCGGCAGCGTCGGAGAAGTGCGAGATGAGGATGGGGACGACGGCGATGATGCCCAGGTAGATCGCGCCGAAGAGGGTGATCTTGTTGAGGACCTTCTGGATAAAATCGCTCGTCGGCTTGCCGGGACGGAAGCCGGGGATGTAGCCGCCGTTCTTCTTCAGGTTGTTGGCAACTTCGACGGGGTTGAACTGGATGGTGGAGTAGAAGTAGGCGAAGAAGATGATGAGCAGCAGGTAAATGATCGCGTAGGGGATGGAGTTGGTGCCGAACCAGGTGCTGACCCAGCCGCTGGTCTTGCCGGTGAAGGCCGCGATGGTCGCGGGGACAGAGGCGATGGACTGGGCGAAGATGATGGGCATAACGCCGGACATGTTCACCTTCATGGGCAGGTAGGTGCTCTGGCCGCCGTACATCTTGCGTCCGACCACGCGCTTGGCGTACTGGACAGGGATGCGGCGCTCGGCATCATTGACGAACACGATCAGGATCACGATCGCCAGCGCACCGAGGAACATCAGGATCGCGACAAAGACGTTGAGCTCGCCGCGGATGATGTTGGAGATGGTGGTGATGATCGCGGTGGGGAAGCGGGAGATGATGCTGGCAAACAGGATCATGGAGATGCCGTTGCCGATGCCGAACTCGGTGATCTGCTCGCCGAGCCACATGATCAGCGCGGAGCCGGAGGTGAAGGTCAGGATGATGACGATCGCGGCCCAGACGTTGCCGGTGGCCTCGGGGGTGAGGATGCCGTAGTTCTTGATGAGCATGTAGAAGCCGAAGCCCTGCAGCAGGCCGATCGCCACGGTGGCGTAACGGGTGATGGAGGCGATCTTCTTGCGGCCCTCTTCGCCCTCTTCCTTGCTCATGCGCTCAAGGGCGGGGATGGCGATGCAGAGGAGCTGAATGATGATGCTCGCATTGATGTAGGGCTGGATGCTCAGTGCAAAGATGGTGGCCTGGGAAAAGGCGCCGCCGGACATGACGTTCAGCAGGCCCAGGACGGTGTTCTGCAGCTGCATGAAGTAGGTCTGCAGAGCAGCGACGTTGACATAGGGGACAGGGATGGCGTTGCCGAGACGATACAGCGCCAGGATGAGCAGTGTGAAGAGGATCTTTTTACGGAGCTCTTCGATCTTCCATGCGTTGCGTAATGTCTGAAGCACTTAGACCACCTCTGCCTTTCCGCCGGCCGCCTCGATCTTCTGTTTTGCGGTTTCGGAAAAAGCAGAAGCTTTTACGGTCAGCTTCTTGGTAACTTCACCGTTGCCAAGGAACTTGACGCCGTACTTGCAGTGGGAGATGATGCCGGCGTCCTTGATGGCCTGTACATCGACGACGGAGCCGTCCTCAAAACGGTCCAGAACAGAAACGTTAAGAGCGTCAAGGGGCTTCGCAAAGATATTATTGAAACCTCTCTTGGGGATGCGGCGTGCCAGAGGCATCTGGCCGCCTTCGAAGCCGATGCGGGTACCGCCGCCGCTGCGGGCCTTCTGGCCCTTGTGGCCGCGGCCTGCGGTCTTGCCGTTACCGGTGGCGTGGCCTCTGCCCTTGCGCTTGTCGACATGGGTGGAGCCGGCTACGGGAGAAAGATCATGGATATACATTCTCTGGCCCTCCTTATTCTTCGGTTACCTGGACGAGATAGCCGATCTTGGCGATCTTGCCGCGGGTCTGGGGATTGTCGGGCTGCAGAGTCTCGTTGCCGATCTTGTGCAGGCCGAGAGAGTAGGCAGTCGCGATGTGCTTGTCGTGTCTGCCGTTGAGGCTCTTGACGAGCTTGATTCTGAGATTAGCCATCTTTCGCCCTCCTTAGCCCTGAACTTCTTCAGGAGTCTTGCCTCTGACGGCGGCGACCTGCTGGGCGTTGCGCAGAGACTTCAGGCCTTCCATCGTGGCTGCCACGACGTTGGCGGGGTTGTTGGTGCGCAGGCACTTGGTACGGATATTGGAGATACCCGCAGCCTCGACGACCGCACGCACGGCACCGCCGGCGATGACGCCGGTGCCTTCGGGGGCGGGCTTGAGCAGCACGCGGCCGGCACCGAACGCGCCGAGGACCTCATGGGGAATGGTGGTACCCTGGAGGGTGACGGTGACGATATTCTTCTTGGCGTCCTCGAGGCCCTTGCGGATGGCCTCGGAGACCTCGTTGGCCTTGCCCATGCCGAAGCCGACGCGGCCCTTGCCGTCGCCGACGACGCAGAGCGCGGAGAACTTCGCCACACGGCCGCCCTTGACGGTCTTGCTGACGCGGTTGAGGGAAACTACCTTCTCGATGAACTCAGAGGGCGCCTCTTCCTTATTGCGGCGGTCTCTTCTGTCATTGTTGTAAGCCATGTTGTTGTCCCCCTCCCTTAGAATTTCAGGCCGCCCTCGCGGGCACCGTCTGCCAGTGCCTGGACGCGGCCATGATAAATGTAGCCGCCGCGGTCAAACACGACTTCTTCGATGCCCTTCTTGAGGGCGCGCTCGGCGACCATGGCGCCGACCTTCTTTGCGGCCTCGACGTTGCCGCCGTTGCCTTCGAAGCCCTTCTCAACGCTGGAGGCGGACACGAGGGTGTTGCCGGCTACGTCGTCGATGATCTGGGCATAGATGTTGTTCTCGCTGCGAAATACGCTCAGGCGGGGTCTCTCGGGGGTACCGGAGATCTTGCCGCGTACTCTCTGATGGCGCTTGATGCGCTGGCCTCTGGTATCGGGTCTCTTAATCATTCAGGCACACCTCCGTTTACTTGGCGCCGGTCTTGCCTTCTTTGCGGCGGATCGTCTCGTAGTCGTACTTGATGCCCTTGCCCTTGTAAGGCTCGGGAGGTCTCTTACCACGGACTTCGGCTGCAAACTGGCCGACCTTCTGCTTGTCGATACCCTTGATGACGATGTGGTTTGCGTCGGGGACGTCGATCTGGATGTCCTCGTTCTCGCTCATGATGACCTGGTGGGAATAGCCCAGGTTCATGACCAGGTTCTTGCCTTCCTTCTGGGCGCGGTAGCCGACGCCGTTGATCTCCAGCTTCTTCTCAAAGCCGTGGGTCACGCCGATGACCATGTTGTCGATCAGCGTACGGGTCAGACCGTGCAGGGAACGGTTTTCCTTGGTGTCGTCGGGACGGGAGACATGGATGACGCCGCCTTCGATGTCGATCTTCATCTGGGGGACGAGGGTGCGCTCGATGCTGCCCTTGGGGCCCTTGACGGTGACGTGGTTGTGCTCGTCGACCTTGACTTCAACGCCGGCGGGGATGGTGATGGGTGCTCTACCGATTCTAGACATTGTGTTCCCTCCTTACCATACGAATGCCAGGACTTCGCCGCCGACATGCTCCTTGCGAGCCTGCTTGTCGGTCATGACGCCGTTGGAGGTGGAGATGATGGCAATGCCGAGACCCTTGAGCACGCGGGGGAGCTCGTCGGCGCCCGCGTAAACGCGGAGACCGGGCTTGCTCACGCGGCGCAGGCCCTGGATGGCCTTCTCTTTGCCGGGGAGATACTTGAGGGTGATGCGGATGATGCCCTGGGTACCGTCGTCGATGACCTGGTAGTTCTTGATGTAGCCCTCGCTCAGAAGGATCTCGGCGATGGCCTTCTTCATCTTGGACGCAGGCACGTCAACGGACTCATGCTTGGCGCTTCCGGCGTTGCGGATGCGGGTCAGCATATCGGCAATGGGGTCGGTGATCTGCATGTGGTTTTCCTCCTGTATTTAGAGTTACCGGGGCTGTGCCCGGTGTGGCGACGGAGGTACTGTGCCAATACATGATTGGCCACAGCCTTTCCGCGTCAGAAGAAGCTCGCTCCACTCCGCTTTCGCGGTTTCCGTAAGTGCCGCGGAAGCTGCGTATCCGCTCCCTCCTTCTTCCTTTTCAAAACGAACCCGCTTCGCTGGGCTTCGTTTTGATGGGGACGAGAGACGCGGAAGCTCGCTCCACTCCGCTTTCGCTCTGCCCGTCCGCGTCCCGCTTCGCTCCGCCTGCCTGGGTTTGCCAGCGGTACGGTACTTTCACGCAACGCATCCGGGTGTTTCGCGTTTTTGGCTGAACTTTGCGCTGTTTCCGTCGTGAGCTTGAAAACAGCGCTTTGCTCCCCCGAATATCCACGCCAGAAATGTGACCTGTAAGCGGCGGTCCTTTCCGTCATGCGCGGGATTCGAAAGGGAGTGCAATCGTGCTTCTTTATTCGGTTCGACGGGAGTGATCGGTTCCCGCCGGACAAATCCATATATTACAGGAACGACACCGGTTTGTCAATCCTTTTTTCGGCGTTGCGCCGAATTTTTTTGAAAAATTTTGTGAAGGATTTACGAAAAAGTGAAAAGTGAAAATTGGAAAGTGAAGTGATGGTGTCCGCAGAGCGGACAGATTAAAAATGCCTCCCTCCTTGAGGGAGCCGAATTTCGATTGCGACAAAGCCGCTCCTTCTCTTCACTCTTCACTCTTCACTTTTCACTTTTCACTTTCCACTTTTCACTTTGCCGCTTGCGTGGTATAATACTCCCACTTTAAGAAAGACGGTATATACATGTTTTCTGGCTTCAGTGAAAAAACCGGCGGCTTCCTTTGGGAGCTGGCCTTCAATAACGAGCGGCCCTGGTTCCTCGCCCACAAGCAGGAATTTGAGGACTTTGTCAACACCCCATTTAAAACGCTTGCGTCCGAGTCCTTCGCGCTCTTTACCGGGCGCTGCCCCGATTTTGAGGGGAGCGTCCACGTCTCGCGCATCTACCGCGACGCGCGGCGGCTCTTCGGGCGCGGGCCGTACAAGGACCATCTGTGGTTCTCCGTCACGGACAGCGCCGTGGTCCACAACGGGCCCATGCTCTGGTTTGAGATCTCGCCTGCGCAGTACAGCTACGGCATGGGCTGGTACGGGGCGACACCGGTACAGATGGAGGCCTTCCGCCGCTCGATCGACGCAAACCCCGCCCGCTTCCGCAGGCTCGCCCAGCAGCTTGAGCGCAAGGGCTGGCTGCTCGGCGGCGAGAGCTACAAGCGCCCCAAGGCTCTGCACGACGACGCGCTCATCGACAGCTGGTATAACCGCAAGTATGCGGGCGTGCACAAGGAGTTCGACATGGGCGGGGACGCCTATACCGAGGCGCTGCCCGGCATCGTGGCGGACGCCTTCTCCGAGCTTCTGCCCATGTACCGCTATCTGATGGAGGTCTATCTCTCCTGCCCGGAGGAGATGAAGCGATAATCAATTGCGAATACGATTCGCAATTGAGAGCTCGCGCTTATCGCACACGGCGGACTGTAACACGCCGTGTTTGGTCGGCGCGAGGCCTCGCTATGCTCGGCTCAGGGTGTTTTTGAGAAAGCAAAGCTCTCTCAAATACGATTGAAATTTCTTTGGAACGCGAACCTGGTTTTCACAATTAATGAACGAGATTAAAAGATTGCCCGGAGGAAGGCCATGCAGCAACAATGCCCAGCGCCGCGGGCGGCAATCATCATGCCCGCCTACAACGCGGAAAAGACAATCGAACGCACCGTGCGCAGTATCCTGGACCAGACTGTGGGGGATCTGCTGCTGCTGGCGGTAAACGACGGCTCCACGGATGAAACCGCTGCGATCCTTGAGCGCCTGCACGAAGAGGACGCGCGCGTCTGCCCGATCACAGTCGAAAACGGCGGCCCCGCCAGAGCGCGAAACCTCGCCCTCGATCTGGTGCCGCCGGGGACGGAGTACCTGATGTTCTCCGACGCGGACGACCTGCTCGCCTCCGACGCGCTGGAGTACGCCATCGAAAACGCCGGGGACGCGGATCTCGTGCTGATGGGCTTTTCGATCCTGAACCCGGACGGCAGCGAAGCAAAATACTGCGAGCCCGCCGCACGCTATACGCCGGACACTCTCGGCCCCGCCCTCGGGCGGCTTTACAAGGCAAACCTGTTAAACCAGGTCTGGGGCAAGCTGTTCCGGGCGGGCCTCGTGCTGGACAACTGTCTGCGCTTCCCCGACTACCGCTGGGGCGAGGACCGGCTGTTCATCTACGACTGCCTCGAGCGCGCCGGGAGCGTGGTCGTGCTGCCGGAATGCAAATATCAGTACATCATGTACCCCGGCGAAAGCCTCATCACGAGATATTATAATAGGAAGCTCGACATCTGCGTGGAGTCCGACCGGCGCATGGAGGCGCTGTGCGAGCGCTTCGGCGTGACGGACCGGCGGGATCACCGCTATATGTTTGTAAAGAGCATCTTCTCCTGCCTGACCACGCTCTTCTCCCCCCACTGCACCCTCACGCGGGAGGAAAAGCGCGCCGAGATCCGCCGTGCAATCACGAACGAGCATGTGCAGGAGCGAAGCCGCGACGTGTTCGGCGGCGCGCCGGTGCAGGCGCTGTGTGCGGTGATGCACACGAAAAACGTCACACTCAACTATCTGGCGTTCCGGTCGGTGGCCCGGGCCGGGCAGCTTGCGCCGCGGCTGTTCACGGCGATCAAGCACAGGAAATGACGTTGCCCTCTCCGTCATAGCGGCAAGCCGTTATGCCGCCTCCCCCGGAGGGGGAGGCAAGTCTCGGCTCCCCCGCGTCGTGGGAGCTGTCGCGCAGCGACTGAGAGGGCCGCAAATGTATAGGAGGAATCAAGATGCGAACCATGGCCATCGACTACGGCGATCAGCGCATCGGGCTTGCGGTGTCGGACCTGCTGGGGATGCTGGCGGGCGAGGCCTGGACCATGCAGGAATGGGATATGGAGCGGGCAGCCAAACGCATCGCCGAAGAGGCGAAGGCCCGCGACGTGGGGACGCTGGTGCTGGGCCTGCCGAAGAACATGGACGGCAGCGAGGGCCCGCGCGCCGAAAAGAGCCGCGCCTTTCGTGAATTATTAGTAAAGGAAAGCGGTTTGCCCGTGATCCTCTGGGACGAGCGGCGCAGCAGCATCGAGGCCCACGCCATTCTGCACTCGGCGGGCAAAAAGGAAAAGCAGCACCGCAAAAACGTGGACGCCGTCGCGGCAAGCCTGATTCTCGAGGGCTACCTCGGCAGCGCGCGCTGACGAAACCCAAAACTTGACAAAGGGCGGAAGTGCCTGCAATCGCTGGTTTTGCGAAAAAACCGGCGCAATTGTCAGACAGTTCCGCCTTTATTTTTGCCTCCCGCGCACATAATGATTCTTGTGAAATTGAAGTACGGGAGGCATCCTTTATGAGAAAATGGATCGTGACGGGGCTGTGCGCCCTGTTTTTGAGCCCGCTGCTGATGGTGCAGGCCTTCGCCCAGGAGCTGCTGGTGGGCGGCCAGGCGGTGGGCATTCAGATCAGCACCGACGGGGTGATCGTGGCGGGCTTCTGCCCGGTGGAGACAGAGGATGGCGCGGTGAACCCGGCAGAGGACGCGGGGCTCAAGGCGGGCGACCTCATCTGCGGGGCCGACGGGCAGAGCGTCTCGGACGCGGCGGGCCTCATCGCGGCGCTGGAGGAGGCCGGGGACCAGGTGGAGCTGGAGGTCAGGCGCGGCAGCCAGACCCTGAGCCTGCCGGTACAGACCGCCGTGGGCGAGGAGGGGCGGCCCATGCTGGGGATTTTGCTGCGCGACGGGCTAAACGGCATCGGCACCCTCACCTTCTGCGACCCGGACAGCGGCGTCTTCGGCGCCCTGGGCCACAGCATCAACGACAGCGAGACCGGCCTTGCCGTCCCCCTGCGCGAGGGCAGCGTGACGGAGGCCCAGATCGTCGCCGTGCACCCCGGCACCGCGGGCACGCCGGGCGAGCTGGACGGCATCTCTGATCTGTCGCAGGTGCTGGGGAGCGTGGAGCGGAACACCGATGTCGGCATCTTCGGCCATATCAGTGCCGCCCTCGGTTCCCGCCCGGCCCGGATCGGCGAGCTTGCGGCAGGCCCGGCCTCCATCCTCTCCACCGTCGAGGGCCGGGAGACCGGGGAGTTTCAGGTGGAGATCAACCGCGTCTACCGCGATGCCGACGGCACCCACGCCATGTTCAGCGTCACAGACCCGGCTTTGCTGAGCCGCACGGGCGGCATCGTCCAGGGCATGAGCGGCAGCCCCATCCTGCAAAACGGCTGCCTCGTCGGCGCGGTCACACACGTCTTTATCAACGACGCCTCCCGCGGCTATGCCGTGAGCATCCAGGACATGCTGCGCGCGGCGGGCCTTGCCATGGACAAAGCGGCATGAAAAACAGCCCGGCAGAAAACTGCCGGGCTGTGCGTATGTCTGCGGATAAAACTCAGCCGACGCTCTCGAACTCCTTGACGATGGTCTTGCTCGGCTCGGGGGTGCAGAGGGAGACGACCACGATGAAGATGCAGGAGATCACGAAGGCGGGAAGCAGCTCGTAGATGGCGAAGACGCCGCCCTTCGGGGCGATGAGGAACTTCCAGACGAAAATCATGATCATGCCGGAGGCCATGCCCGCGATGGCGCCCTGCTTGTTGCAGCGTTTCCAGAACAGGGCAAAGAGCATCACAGGGCCGAAGGTCGCGCCGAAGCCGGCCCAGGCGAAGGACACCACGCGGAAGATGGAGCTGTTGGGGTTGGAGGCGAAGATCACGCCGAGGATCGCAACGCCGATGACCGTGAGGCGGGCGATGAGCATGTTGGTCTTGTCGTCGAGCTTCTTGCCCAGCACGTCGTTCAGGAGGTTCTTGGTCACGCCGGAGGCCGCGCCGAGAAGCTGGGCGTCGGCGGTGGACATGGTGGCGGCGAGGATGCCCGCGAGGATGAAGCCGCCGATGACGGCCGCGAGGAAGCCCTTCTGTGCGATCAGGTGGGCGACGTTCACGATCATGTTCTCGGCCTCGGGTTCGCTGCCCGGGAGCGCGATGGCGCCGGTTTTGGTCATGCCGAAGCCGATGATGCCGATGAGCACCGCAACGCCCAGGGAGATCACGCACCAGATGGAGCCGACACGGCGGGACAGGGAGAGCTTCTCCTCGTCCTCAACGGCCATGAAGTGGACCAGGATGTGCGGCATGCCGAAGTAGCCGAGGCCCCAGGCCATGGTGGAAACGATCATCAGGAAGGTGTAGGAGCCGGGGGTCGTGGACTGGATGTTGGTGCTGGCAAAGAGGCTCAGGTAGCCGGGCACAGAGCGGGCGTTGTCCATCACGGCGCTCCAGCCGCCGGCGGCGTTGATGCCGAAGAAGCACACGACGATGAGGGCAAAGGTCATGACAATGGACTGAATCAGGCTCGTGACGGAGGCCGCCATGAAGCCGCCGAGGGCGCAGTAGGCGACGATGACTGCGGCCGAGATGATCATGGAGGGCATGTAGGCAAAGCCGAAGAGGCTGTTGAAGAGCTTGCCGCAGGCGGCAAAGCCGGAGGCCGTGTAGGGCACAAAGAAGACAATGATGGTCAGCGCGCCGATGGTCTCGATGAGCTTGGTATTGTCACGAAAACGCGTGGCGAGAAAGTCCGGCACGGTGATGGAGCCGAGCTTTGCCGAATACCGGCGCAGGCGCTTGGCAACAATGAGCCAGTTGAGGTAGGTGCCGAGGGACAGGCCGATGGCCGTCCAGCTCGCTTCGGCCACGCCGCAGAACAGCGCGAGACCCGGCACGCCCATCAGCAGATAGGCGCTCATGTCGGAGGCCTCGGTGCTCATGGCGGTCACGATCGGGCCGAGCTTTCTGCCGCCGAGGTAGAAGTCCTCGGAGGTTTTGTTGTTGGAGTACTTGAATCCGATGGCCAGCATACCGACGAGGTATACGGCGATGGCGATAAGGATGATGGTATTCATGGTTGACGACCTCTCTTTTCTTGGGGATGCTTTGCATTATAGCGGACGGGCACTTTTCTTCAATCGTCAATTTTCCCAAAAGGACTTGATAATTCAAAAATTTTTCATATAATAGAAAAGAAGATAATTTATTTCATGTATGCATGAAAAATATTCATGTAAAGGATGTTTGCAATGGCACTGGACAAGTATCAGACCCTCATGACCGTGGTGGACACCGGGAGTCTCACCCGCGCCGCCGAGCAGCTGGACTGCACCCAATCGGCGGTGAGCCACTGTCTCGACGCGCTGGAGAAGGAACTGGGCTTTGCGGTGCTGAAACGAAGCCGCGCGGGAGTCCGGCTCACGAATGAGGGCGAGCGCCTGCTGCCCGCGGTGCGCACGCTTCTGGGCGCGGCGGAGCAGCTCAGGCAGACGGCGTCCTCCATCCGGGGGCTCGAGTCCGGCACGGTGCGCATCGGGGCCTTCACCTCGGTGGCCGTGCACTGGCTGCCGCCGATCTTAAAGGAGTTTCAGCACGACTTTCCGAAGGTGGACTTCCGGCTTCTAAACGGCGACTACCACGATGTGGAACAGTGGCTGACGGACGGGAGCGTGGACGTGGGCTTTGTGGCCCTGCCTTCGCCGGTGGACTGCGAGTGCATCCCGCTGATGGAGGACAGGCTGCTGGCGATCCTGCCGCGCGGCAGCCGCTTTGAAAGCTACCCAAAATTTCCGCTGGTGGAGTGCGAGACCGAGCCGTTTATCAGCCTCCTGGAAAGCTCCGACCACGACGCGCGCCGCGCCCTCGAGGCCGCCGGGGTCAGGCCCAACGTGCGCTTTTACACCAAGGACGACTATGCGGTCATCGCCATGGTGGAGCAGGGTCTGGGCGTGAGCATCATGCCGGAGCTGCTGCTCAAAGGGCGAAACTACGACCTGCAGATCCTGCCGCTCATCCCCGAGGCCAGGCGCACCATCGGCCTCGCCGTCGCCGCCGGCAGCAAGGCAGGCCCCGCCACGAGAAGGTTTGCCGATTATGTGGTGCGGTACGTCACAGCGAACAAAAATTGAAAAGTGAAAAGTGGAAAGTGAAGGAGCGGCTTCGCCGTGATTATATGAGGCTCCGCCCTCAGAGATGTTCCTTGAATGGAACCAACTTTCGCTTCTGATATAATTCATCCACGAAGCGGACACCATCATTTTCACTTTTCACTTTCCACTCTTCACTTTATTTACGGCTATTTCCCTCCCGTTTGCGACCGTTTTCGCATCCCCTCTCCGCTATAATGACGAGCGGGAGGTGGAAAATGATGAGAAAACGGGAAGCCCTGCTGATCGCCGCATGCTGCCTTGTCTGGTCGTTTTCGCTGCACGGCTTTGCGGAGACGGCGCTGCTGCCGGAGCACATGCATGTCCGCATCCTGCACCCGCCGGCGGAGACCCCCGAGCCGACACCGACCCCGAGCCCGACGCCCGCTCCCACGCCGCTCCCGACGCGGACGCCTGAGGAAGGCAATTATCTCTTTCTTGGACATAAGACCTGGAAGACGCCGGTGGACATGGCGGGCTACTACCTGCTGGACATGCGCGAGGCGGCGGAGAGGGCCGATGTTCCCGAGGGCCGGGCCGCAGAGAAGGCCCGCAATGCCGCCCTCAAGGCGGGCGGCGAGGGGGAGCCGATCAGCTTTGACGATCTGCTGCTCCTGTCACGGGTGCTCGACGCCATGGCGGGCAGCGACTGGCTGACGGATGATTTCCGCATGTGCGTGGGCGAGGTGGTCTTAAACCGCGTGGCGTCTCCGGAGTTTCCCGACACGCTGCACGATGTGGTCTATCAGCGGGGACAGTACACGGTGGTGAACACCGCCCGCTTTTCCACGATCGTGCCCCGGCGCGAGTGCGTGGACTGCGCGCTGCGCCTGCTGCTGGGGGAGCGGCACATGGTCCCCGCGGTGGTGTACCAGGCCGATTACTTACAGGGGGAACTGTTCACCATGTTCCCCGACCGCCAGCTCGGCAGCACCTACTTCTGCCTGAGCAGCAGGCTGGATCTTTATCCGTAAGACACAAAGGGCTGTCTTGAAACGTATACCAATACAAAGCCAACTGCAAAACCGTAGGGGCCGATCCCCAGATCGACCCGCCGAACAACGTACATTGTTGATATATGGCGGGCCGATGAGGGCATCGGCCCCTACTACATTTTGAGACAGCGCCTTGTCTTATCTCTTTTTCAGCAAAAAGCTCTCGCCGCAGACGTAGGGGGAGCCGTGGACATTGTGGCGCACCTGGGCGGCCATGGCCTCGCGCCCGGTGACAACGAAGCCCCCGAGCCGGTCGATGCCGAAGTCCAGAAGCGCGGGACACATGGGGACCGAGGGGCCTGTCAGGATCGTGACGGCGTTCTCGCACAGCTCGAGCAAATGAGGCAGGGTTTTGTTGATCAGGCTGCTGCCGGTGATGAGCACCACGTCACACCGCGGCAAAAGCCAGTCGCAGGCGGCGTCCGGGTAGTCGCCGAGGCGCGGACGGCGCTCAAGCACATATACCGCGCGGGCAATGTCCCGCAGGCCCCGCGGCCCGTTCATGTGGCCGACGATGCCGACGGTCTTGTCATGAAGGTCAAGGCCCGCCGTGGGGTAGACATCCCCCGGAAGGGCACAGTCCAGCGCCGCCATGCGCTCCGGCGTGTTATAGAAGGCGTTGCAGGCGGCAAGGCCGAAGCTTGCCTCCGTGAGGTTCCAGCTCCTTGCCGCCTTTGCAGCTTCTTTAAGCGGCAGGCCGCAAAGGCCGTCGGGGTACAGAGCGGGAATGCTGTCGCCCGGGGTCATCATGCCGAGGCCCATGCCCTCCTCTGCCTCCGCCATGGCCCAGCACTCGCCGCCCACGGTTTGGAGCACCGGCGCGGCGCTCGTCACGTTTTCGATCAGCGCATTATATAAAGTGAGCTTGTTTGACATATCGTTCCCCTTTTCTTTTTCACATAAACTGTTTTCATTGACAAAGCGCTCTGCCTTCTGTAGAATATCTATGGGGCGTTGCCATTTTCCCAGTATACGGTAGGCGGTTCCGTCACACCACCCGAAGGGGGGTGTTGATATGCCGATTACAATAACGTTTCACATTTTTGGATGCACTGTTACGATTACTGTAAAAAGCGGAAGCCGCCACTCTGCCAAGTGACGGCTTCTTAGTACATATCTAAGACCATAACCGGGCGGAACCGTTTACCGGCAACGCCTTTTATATTTTTATTATACTTGCAGCAAAGCAAAATGTCAAGGCAGAGGTTTATTTCTTCCTTTTCTGCATGGCAAAGGTATTGCGCTCCCAGAACACGCCGTCCGCGTAGCCCTGGATGGCGGGCGCTTCGTTTGCCAGCTCCAGGCGCTTTTCGCACCAGACGCAGTAGAGGGGGTTTTGCTCGACGCCCACGAAGTGCCGCCCCAGCTTCTTTGCCGTGACGGCGGTGCTGCCCGAGCCGAGGAAGGGATCGAGCACGATGCCGCCCGCGGGGCAGCTTGCGAGGATGAGCTTTGCCAGCAGCTTTTCCGGCTTCTGTGTGGGGTGGGCGGTGTTCTCCGGCATGGACCAGTAGGGCACGGAGATGTCGTCCCAAAAGTTGGAGGGGGCCGTGTCCCGGAAGCGGCCGTCTTCGGTCTCCTCCCAGTCCTTGGGCTTTCCGCCCTCGCGGTAGGGGGCGATGACGCGTCGGCGCTGTCTGACCGCGTCCAGGTCAAAATAATAGTTCTCCGACGCCGTGGCAAACCAGATGTCCTCCATGGCGTTTTTCCAGTTTTTCTTCGCGCCGCGCCCTTTCTCCCGCTGCCAGGTGATGCGGTTTCGCACCGTGAGTTTTTCCTCCAGCACCCGCCCGATCACAAGGCTTGAGCGCCAGTCGCAGCAGACATAGACGCTGCCGTCCGGTTTCAGCAAGGGCAGGCAGGCCGCCAGCCAGCGGCGGGTGTACGCCTCGTAAGTCTCATCGTCCGTGCGGGCAAAGCGGCTGCCGTGGAAGTCCTTGGAGAGATTATAGGGCGGGTCCGCGATCAAGAGATCCGCAAAGCCGCGCGGCAGCAGCGGCAGCACCGCAAAGCTGTCGCCGCGGATCGTGCGGTTGAGGATCTCGCCAAGTGCCGCGGGGGCGCTCACTTCGACGCAGCGGGCGAGGTATTCTCTGCCCTGCTCCAGATCCAGATCTATGGTTTTGTTTCTCTCTGCCTTCAAGCTCAGGCCTCCCCGAAATCCACATATACAAGCGGCGCGTCCTTAACACCCTCCAGGCCGCACAGGGCGAGAAAGCAGTCCCCGTCCCGGAAGCTGCGCAGCTGCCAGGGCCGCGCGTCCGCCGTCTGCGTGAGCTGCACCGTCTCCCCCGGGATCACGGCGAAGCTCTCCAGAGGGAGATTGAGCCCCAGGCCGATGGCTTTGATAAAGCTCTCCTTGCAGGTCCAGAGGCGGAGGAAGGCATCGGCCTGCTCGTCCACCGGATGGGAGAAGAGCCATTCCTGCTCCGCCGGGTGGAAAAAGCGCCGGGCAATCTTCATATCATAAGCGCGCGGTTCTTCGATGTCGCAGCCGATCTCCTTCGGCGACACCGCGCACAGGGCCGTGTCCCCGCTGTGGGAGAGGCTGAAACGGAAGTCCGGCAGCCCGGGCAGGTACGGCTTGCCGTTTTCGGTGACGGCGATCTCCGCCGCGCGCAGCCCCTCGTCCCCAAGCGCCCGCACCAGCAGCAGCGATGCCGCCAGCGAAAGCCGCCGCGCGCCGTCGTGTCGGAAGGCGTCGAGCTTCTCCCGCCGCGCCGGGGGAATCGTCTGTGCCAGGCGCTCAAAGCGCGCCGGGTCCGCGAGCGCCCTGGTGGTCGCGATATAGAGCCTTGTGCGCATGGTTTTGCCTCCGCTGTCTTGATGCCCTCACTTTATCACAGCGGGCGGGAAAGCACAAGAAAAAAGCATCCCGCCCGGATTTGGGCGGGATGCTTTTGAATATGCATGTGTCAGCCGTAGAAATCGATATCCCAGGTGAGACTGAACTGAGAGCCCTTGTCGCGCACGCAGATCGCCAGAGCCTTGAAGGACTGCGGCTGCTTGAAGTGGAAATCATAGGTTCTGGGGCTGCCGTCCGCCTGATCTTTTTCGATCCTGAACTCCCCGATATGGTTCCAGTTGCCCTTGAGATCCTTGGCGTAGAGATACCAGTTGCCGAAGGGGTAGCCGGTGTATTCCACGATTGTGAGCGTCATGGAAAGGTCGGTGCAGTCGGTCATCTTGCTGTTCAGATTGAAGGGCTCGTAGGTGCCGTTGTGAATTGGCTCCTGATCGCCCCACCAGCCGGAGAGAAGCTGCCCCTGTGCGGCAGACGGTGCGGGAGTGGGCTTGGTGCTGCCGTTCTGCTCCCCGGCGCCGAGGTAGAAGGCAAGGTCGTTCCAGGTGATGTTGAAGTAGTTGCCCTTGTCGCGCATGCACAGGGCCAGGGCCTTGAAGGACTGCGGCTGTTTGAAGCGGAAGGTATAGGTTTCCATATGCCCGTCGGCCATGTCCTTTTCAAGCTTGAAATCCGCAATGTGATCCCAGTTGTCCTTGAGATCCTTGGCGTAGAGATACCAGTTGCCGAAGGGCGCACCGGTGTATTCCCAGATGGAAAGGTCAAGCGTCAGCTCTGTGCAGTTTTTGACGGTCTGATCCAGATAGAGCGCGCAGGACAGGCCGTTATGGATCGGCTCCGCATCATGCCAGGAGCCGGTGAGCGCGGTGTCTGCCGCAGAGGCCGGGGCCGCACACAGAGAAAACAGGATGCAGAAAAGCGCGAGGACTGATACATATTTTTTCATGGTGAACCCTCCCTTTTTCAAGTTTATTTCATTGTAACATATCATAGAAATGCCTGTCAATCACATATAAAAATTCTCGCTTACCTGTACAAAAAGCTGCCGTAGAAGAGCGCACGGCCTTGAAAAAAAAGAATTCCATAGTATAATAGGAAAAGTTAAGCGGTGGTTCACGCCGCGCTTTTCTTTTCATTTATTCCATCATATGGGAGGGATACCCCATGTTTGTAATCCTGCTTGCCCTCTGGCTGGTCTTCGCCGGGAGTCTGACGGTCACGAATCTGATCCTCGGCGTACTGGTCGCGGGGCTGATTACGCTCCTGTGTACAAAGTACATGGGCTACTCGACGCGCCGCTTTTACGGCGGGCTCAAAAAGGCCCCGGCTGTTGCCGCGTACCTGTGCGAGCTTTTAAAGGAGATCGTAAAAGAGAACTTCGACGTGCTGCGCTTCATCTACCGCAAGGGCCAGCCCAAGCCAATGCTGGTGCACTTCCGCGGCGAGGTGCAGAGCGATCCGCTGCGCGTGCTGGTGGCCAATTCCATCACCCTCACCCCCGGCACCTACACGGTGCGGCTGGAGGGAGACGAGTACGCCGTGCACGCCTTGGACGAGTATTTTCAGGTGGACATTGAGTACAGCGCCTTTTTTAAATTGGCGCAGAAGGTGGAGGAGAGCTGATGGAAGACAAGCTGCTGACCGGGACGCTGATTATTCTTGCGCTGCTGATGCTGGCCCTCATGCCGAAAGTTATCAAGGGCCCGCGCTTTACCGACCGCATCGTCGCCATCAACGCCATCAACACCATGATCACGGCCTCCATCTGCCTGCTGTCCCGGCTCCACCGGGCGGGCTACCTGCTGGACGTGGCGCTCATCTACGCGCTGCTGGGCTTTACGGCGACGACGCTGCTGACCCGGCTTTTAGCCGCCGACCGGCAAAAGGAGGGAAAGAAATGATAAGGACCATCCTTGCCGCCATCTTTCTTGTGATCGCGGTCTTTATATTCTTTTCCGAGGTGCTGGGCTTTTATAAGTTCACCTACGTCATGAACCGCATGCACGCGGCCGCCCTCGGCGATACGCTGGGCATCGGCTGCGTCCTCATTGCGGTGGCGATCCTGACCGGGGAGCTTGTGCCGATTTTAAAGCTTGCGCTGGTGCTGGTGTTCATGTTCCTCACCGGGCCGGTGGTTACCCATCTGATCGCCGGGGCTGAGGTGGCAACGCACAAAAACGCCGGGCACGAATACAAGGAGGTGGACAGACGATGAAAATAGTGGAATGCGTGCTTTTATTGCTGCTCATCATCACGGGCGTCACCGCGCCCCTGCAGAAGCACCCCCTCATCATGGTCATCATCTTCACCACCTTTGGTTTGGTCATGAGCGTGATCTGGATGCTGCTGCAGGCCCCGGACCTCGCCATCACCGAAGCCGCCGTGGGCACGGGCGTGTCGGGCGTGCTGTTCTATCTCTGTCTCAGGCGCATTAAACAGCTTGGGGGAACGGAGGATGAGAAATGAGCGCTCTTACGAAATGGGTCGACGGCGAAAATGCCGTCCCGCTCAAGACAGACTTTAAGCCCGTCAAAGAGAAGAAGCCGCAGGAGAAGCATTCGTCCCTCGGCGACAAGCAGCGCCTTGACGGCTTTCTGAAGCTCTACGCGAAATGCGCCGTGGTCATCAGCGTCCTGATGCTGATTGTCCTGCTCATCGGCGCGGTGGCCCTGCCCACCTTCGCCGAGCCGGGAAACCCCACGGACAATGAGGTCGTCCACCGCTACGTGGGCTCCGCCGAGGAGGAGACGGGCGCGGAGAACGTCATTGCGGGCATGATTCTGAATTACAGAGGCTTTGATACCTTCGGCGAAAGCTGCGTGCTGTTTCTGGCGGTCTGCTGCGTGATGCTGCTGCTCTGGGCGACCAATGACAAGATCAAGGCCGAGGCGAAGGCCTGCGAAAAGGAAGCACCCCCCGATATGATCTTGCAGAAGGTGGCAAAGCTCCTGCTGCCGTGTGTGCTGTGCTTTGGGATGTGCGTCCTGTTTAACGGCCACGTCTCCCCCGGCGGCGGCTTCTCCGGCGGGTCGATCCTGGGCGCGGCGCTGATCCTCTTTGCCGTGGCCTTCGGGGCGGACAGTGTGCGCCGCTTCTTCACGGCGAAGGTCTTCAACACCGTGCGCATCACGGGCCTCATGATCTACGGCTCCATGTTCGGCGTGTACATCTACCAGGGCGCAAACGGCATCTCGTCGAACCTCGCCCACTACATCGTGCTGGTCATCGACATCGCCGTGGGTCTCGTCGTCATGAGCACGATGTACGGCTTTTATTCCTTCTACACGAAAGGAGAGCTGTGATGCTGAGTTTAATCATCAATAACCGCTTTGCCATCGCGTCGGTGATCCTGTTCGTGACGGGCTTTGTGAACATGATGGTGCACCCGAATCTCATCAAGAAGATCGTGTCCTTCAACATCATGGACTCGGCCACCTTCCTGATGCTGGCAAGCCGCGGCATGATCGCCGGGCGCACCGCCGCCATCCTCACCGACGGCGGGGCCGACACCTCCCTGTATGTCAATCCCATCCCCGCGGGGCTCGTCCTCACGGGCATTGTGGTCTCCGTCTCCGTCAGCGCGTTTTCGCTGGCCCTGGTGCAGCGCATCTACGGCACCTACGGTACCGTGGACCTGCGGGAGCTGCTTGAGGCCATGAAGAAGAAGGGGGAGTGAGCGACATGCCTTTTGCCTGGAACCTCCCCTATATGAGCGTTTTTCTGACCATGATCACAGCGATTTTGCTCTCCGTCATTCCGGGGGCCAAGCGTGCCTACTGGATCACGGTATGCGTCTCCGCGATCGTAACGGTCATGTCGCTGCGCTTTCTGTCCTTCATTGTGAAAGCCGACGCGTCCTATGCCTTTACCATGGGCAAGTTCCCCGCGCCCTTCGGCAACGAGATCAAATTCGGACCCCTCCAGGGGCTTCTCGCCTCTGTGTTTGCCGCCGTGATGTGCCTGTCGCTTTTAGGCGGGCGGGCGGAGCTTTTCGAGGACGTGGACGAGAAGAAGATGGGCCTTGCCTGCGTGATGCTGAACATGGTGCTGGCGAGCCTTCTGATCCTCAGCTATACGAACGACGCCTTCACCGCCTACGTCTTTATCGAGATCAGCACCATCGCGGCCTGCGCTCTGGTCATGATCAAGGACTCGGGCCCGACCCTGGTCGCAACCATCCGTTACTTATTCATGAGCCTTCTCGGCTCCGGCCTGTTCCTGTTCTCCATCATCCTGCTCTACGCCATCACGGGCCATCTGCTGATGCCCCAGCTCAAGGAAAGTGTGGCCAAGCTCATGGAGACCGGCAATTACACCAGGGTTCTCGCGATGCTGCTCGGCATGATGACGGTGGGCCTCGGCGTGAAGTCCGCCATGTTCCCCTTCCACCGCTGGCTGCCCGATGCCCACGGCACGGCGACCACCACCTCCTCGGCGGTGCTGTCGGGTTTGGTGGTCAAGGGCTACGCGGTACTGCTCATCACGATGTATGTCCGCGTCTTCACCCTCGACACCGTGCGGGCGTTTCACATCAATGACGCGGTGTTCGTCCTCGGTTTCTGCGGCATGATCCTCGGCTCCGTGCAGGCCATCCGCGAGACCCACGCGAAAAGGATGCTGGCCTATTCGTCCGTTGCCCAGCTCGGCTATGTGTTTATGGGCATCGGCCTCGGAACAAAAGAGGGTATCGCCGCCGCCTGCTTCCAGATCCTGATCCACGCCTTTACAAAGCCGCTCCTGTTCGTATCGGTCGGGCGCCTTGCCTCCACCGTGCACCACGACAAGCAGCTCAGAGCGCTGCGCGGCACGGCGTGGCAGACCCCGCTTGCGGGCATCGGCTTTGGCATAGGCGCGCTCTCCATGGTGGGCATCCCGCTCTTCGGCGGCTTTGCGGCAAAGGTGAACTTCGCCACCGCCTCCGTGTTCACCGATACCAAGATCGTCCTGACCCTCGCGGTGCTGGCGATCTCGTCTGTACTGAATGCGCTTTACTACATCCCGGCCGTTATCAACATCTGGAGCATCCGCAGGGAGGCCGCGCTGCCCGAGACCGGAACTGCCAAGAAGGATCTCACCGCGACCGCCGCGATCATTCTCCTTGCCTGCGGGGTGCTGTTTCTCGGCGTCTGCTTCACGCCCGTGATGGACATCATCGTCCGCGGGCTGGAGCTCATGTGAAAGGAGGGGTGACGATATGCTGATACTCCTTGCCGTTCTGATCCCCGTTGTGGGCGCGGTGCTTGTCTTCCGCACGGAAAACGACACAATACGCCGCAGGCTCTGCATGGCGGCCATCGTGTTCGCCTGGCTCTGCGCTTCGCTTGCGGTGATCCCCGGCGGCAGCGACATCACGCTTTTGCGTTTAAGCGACACCCTGACCCTGCGCTTTGCCTCCGACGGGCTGAGCCTGTTCTTTGTCAATCTGGTGTGCTTCATCTGGTTCTTCGTGGAGTTTCACGCCTTCGGCTACATGAAGCACGAGGGGAGCGAGCCGCAGTTTTTCGGCTTCTTCCTGCTGACCTTTGCGGCCCTCATCGCCCTGGCCTCTGCCTGGAACGCGGTGACGCTCTACATGTGCTTCGAGCTCATGACCCTCTGCTCCATGCCGTTGGTGCTGCACAACGGTTCCGAGCAGTCAAGGCGCGCAAGCTTTGCCTACCTCGGCTACTCCACCCTCGGCGCGTCGCTTGCGCTGCTGGGCTTCTTCATGCTGGCCTCTCAGGGCAATGATTTGAGCTTCGCCCTCCACGGCGGACAGCTCGTCGGCGATCAGAAGACCCTGCTCGTTGCCGCGTTTCTGATTATCCTGGGCTTCGGCGCGAAGGCCGGTATGGTGCCGCTGCAGATGTGGCTGACCGAGGCCCACCCCGTGGCCCCGTCCCCCGCGAGTGCGGTGCTGTCGGGCCTCATCACCAAGGGCGGTGTGCTCGCGATCATTCGCTGCACCTTCCAGCTCTTCGGGCGCGACATGCTCCGGGGCACCTGGGTACAGACCGCGATCCTGGTCCTTTCGATCATTACGATTTTCACCGGCTCCATGCTGGCCCTGCGCGAAAAGCTCCTCAAAAAGCGCATGGCCTACTCCACCATTTCCAACGTCTCCTATGTGCTCTTCGGCCTCTTCGTGCTGGACGAGGCGGGGGTCGGCGTGATAGGCGCGCTTTTGCAGATGGTGTTCCACGCCCTTGCCAAGGACGCGCTCTTCATCTGCGCGGGCTCCATCATCTTTGCAACCGGCAAAACGCGCGTGGACGAGCTCAAGGGCATCGGGCGGCAGATGCCGGTCACCATGTGGTGCTTTGCGATCGCCTCCCTGTCCCTGATCGGCATTCCGCCGATGGGCGGCTTTGTCGCCAAGTATTATCTCGCCTCAGGCGCGCTCGCAACCGGCTCCACACTTGCCACCGTCGGCGTGGTGGTGCTGATGGTGTCCGCCCTGCTCACGGCCTTTTACCTGCTGCCCATCGTCGCCGCGGCCTTCTTCCCGGGGCGCGACTTTGAGGCGGGCGAAAAGTGCGAGGTGGAGAAAAAGATGCTCGTTCCGCCCATCGTGTTCTCCGGGCTCACGGTGATCCTAGGCATGTTCCCGATCGGGCTTCTGCTCCACTTCTTCGTCATCGACGGCTGGCTGCTGTAAGGAGGGGGATCAATATGAAAATTCTTACATTGCTTGCATTGCTCGTCCCCATCCTCTCCGGAGCGGCGCTTTTGATCGTGCGGCCCCAGAACCGGGCAAAGCGAAACCGCTATGTGATGCTTACGGTGTGCGTGAGCGCCGTCTTCGTGCTCGGTACGGCTCTGGCCTCGGCCCTCAACGGCCCGGGCGCGGTGTACCTGCATGTAGCCGATCTCTCGGACAAGCTCGTGATCGCCTTCCGCCCGGACGGCGTGAGCCTCGTCTTCGGCTGCATCATCGGCGTTCTCTGGCCCGTGACCACCGTCTACGCCTTCTCCTACATGGAGCATGAGGGACGGGAGAACATGTTCTTCGGCTTCTTCCTCATTACCTTCGGCGTCGTTGCAGGCATCGCCTATTCGGCAAACTTCTTTACCCTCTACCTCTGCTATGAGTTCATGACCCTGGTCACCCTGCCCCTCGTCATGCACGAGATGGACGGCAAGGCAAGAGCCGCGGGCAAAAAGTACGTGCTCTACTCCATGACCGGCGCGGCCCTTGTCTTCATCTGCCTGATGTACTTCCTGCGCTATGCCGATACCCTCGCCTTCACCTACGGCGGCATTCTCAACATGGAGAAGGTGAAGGGCCACGAAAGGGAGCTCATGACCGTGTTCGTGCTGGGCTTCTTCGGCTTCGGCGTCAAGGCCGCGATTTTCCCCTTCCACCGCTGGCTGCCGGCGGCGTCGGTGGCCCCGACCCCGGTCACGGCGCTGCTGCACGCGGTGGCGGTGGTCAAGTCCGGCGCTTTTGCGGTGATGCGCCTTGTGTACTTCGGCTTCGGCTGCGAATTTCTGCGCGGCACCTGGGCGCAGTACGTGGTGCTCGCGGCCTCGGCTTTCACGGTGATGTTCGGTTCCGCCATGTCGCTTCGCATGCCGCACCTCAAGCGGCGGCTTGCCTACTCCACGGTCTCCAACCTGAGCTATATTCTGGTGGCCTTCGCCTCCATGAGCCCGGTGGGCCTTGCGGGCGGACTGCTGCACATGGTGTTCCACGCGGTTATTAAGATCTCCCTCTTCTTCTGCGCGGGCGCGATGCTCCACCACAACAAGCTCGAGTACGTGTACGACACGGAGGGGCTGTCGAAGAAGATGCCCGTCACCTGCGGGGTGTTCCTCATTGCGTCGCTGGCCCTGATGGGCGTGCCCCCGCTGGGCGGTTTCCTTTCCAAGTGGACCATCGGCACGGCAGCCGCCGGAAACGCGAACTGGGCCGGGTATCTCGGCGCGGCTTCTCTCATCGTCTCCGCGATTTTGACGACGCTCTACATGCTCTCCGCCGCGGTGCGCTTCTACTTCCCGCTCAAGGATGCCCCCGCGCAGCCGGAGCACATCCATGAGGCCGACAGGCTCATGACCGGCCCGCTGGTGTTCCTGATGGTCCTGCTGCTGGTGCTGTCGCTCTGCTCCGCTCCTTTGAGCGCCTGGATAGGAGGTCTGGTCTGATGCTTATATTAATGGTTTTCCTGCCCATGATCGCGGCGCTGGTGTGTTATCCCATCTGCCGCAACTCGGAGCGGGCGTGGTTCACCCCCGCGATCGTGATCTCCGGCGCGGTGTTTCTGATGGGCCTCCTGCTGGTGGGCGACCCGGAGCTTGCAGAGAGCATTGACTTCTTCTGCGGCAAAGGCATCTACTTCAAGGCGGGTGGCCTCAGGACCGTGATGGCGACTTTAGCTGCCTTCATGTGGGTCATGACGGCGCTGGCCTCCCCCGAGTATTTCTCCGGGGCGCGCGCCAACGGCCGCTACTTTCTGTTCTATCTCTGGACCCTCGGCGCGCTCGAGGGCGTGTTCCTCGCTGCCGACCTCATGACGCTCTTTGTGTTCTTCGAGATCATGAGCTTCACCTCCTACGTCTGGGTCGTGCAGAACGAGACAAAGGAAGCGATCCGCGCGAGTGAGACTTATCTGTTTATCGCGGTCATCGGCGGCCTTACGATGCTCATGGGCCTGTTCCTGCTGGATAACGCCATCTCAAAGCTTGTCCTGGCGGAAATCGAGCTTGAAAGCGGCTTGCCGTATTATAGTACGCTGCGCTTTGAGGACATTGTCCGCTATGCCCCCGCGCTGAGCCCGCGCCTGCGCTATACCGTGGGTGTCTGCGCCCTCGTCGGCTTCGGCGCGAAGGCGGGCATGTTCCCGCTGCACATCTGGCTGCCGAAGGCCCACCCCGTGGCCCCCGCGCCGGCAAGCGCCCTGCTCTCCGGCATCCTGACCAAGAGCGGCGTGTTCGGCATTATCGGCATCTCCTGCTGGCTCTTTGACGGCGTGCCCGGCTGGGGCAATCTCCTGCTCGTCCCCGCGGTCATTACGATGTTCCTCGGCGCGGTGCTGGCGGTCTTCTCGGTAGACTTAAAGCGCACGCTTGCCTGCTCGTCCATGAGCCAGATCGGCTTTATTCTCACAGGCATTTCGATGTGCGTCCTGCTCGGCGAGCACGGCTCCATCGCCGCCTGCGGCGCGGTGCTGCACATCCTCAACCACTCGCTCATCAAATTGACCCTCTTTGTGGCGGCGGGCGTGGTGTACTTCAATGTCCACTCCCTGGACCTCAACGACGTACGCGGCTTCGGCAAGGACAAGCCGCTGCTGAAGCTGGCCTTCCTCTCCGGTGCGTGCTCCATTGCGGGCATCCCGGGCTTCGGCGGCTACATCAGCAAGACGCTCCTGCATGAGGGGATCGTGGAGTACTGCGAGCACCTCACGGAGCACGGCCTCTCCGCCGCGCCTTACCGGGCGGTGGAGTGGGTCTTCCTCCTGTCCGGCGGCCTGACGCTTGCGTACATGACACGGCTTTTCTACATCATTTTCGTCGCCGACAAGCCCGAGCATCAGCATCAGAAGACGCCGTACATGAGCCCCATGACCGGCGCGGTGCTGGTGATCGGCGGGCTGCTCATGCCGCTGCTCGGTCTGACGGCGCATCTGACCATGGACAAAATCGCGGCCTACGCCCTGCCCTTCTTCCGCCGGGAACCCATGGCCCACGCGGTCAATTACTTCTCGCCGGGGAATCTCAAGGGGGCTGCCATCTCCATCACGATCGGCGTGCTGGTCTTCCTCTTTGTCGGCATGAAGTGGCTGACGCGGAAAGAGGACGGGCACGAGGTATACCGCAATGTCTGGCCGCGCGGCCTCGATCTGGAGGACGCGGTGTACCGCCCCGCCCTCAAGGGGCTGAGCTTCGTCGGCGGTGCAGCGGCGAGACTGGTTGAGTCCGTCGGCGCACTGCTGATTTACGGCACAGTCGATCTCCTGTTCCTCGGCGCCAAGGACAAGGTCGTCCCGCCCGAGGATGAGCAGTTCTCGGCCTACTCGAAGCAGAGCGAGCGAAGCCGCGTCGAGCGGAGCTTCTCCGCAGACCTGCTTTACGCCGCCTGCGGCGTACTGGCGCTGATGGCGCTTGCCGCCTGGAACATGCTGCGGTAAACACAGGCGTGTCATTTTCCTAAAAGGCATAGAGATCCTAAGCGGCAAGCCGCCAAGAATCTTCTGCTTCCTCTCACCGTAAATAGATCCTTCGCTGGCGCTCAGGATGACAAACAAGGGGCTGTGGAAAACCTTCCACAGCCCCTTGTTTTTGATCTTTGTGTTCAATGTCGGTTCGCGTAGCGGAACATCCAGATCACGATGACCACCAGCGCGATGATTACAATCAGGCCGATGACGGTGTTGACCGTGCCGCTGAGCAGGGTGAAGGCCCCGCTCACCACCTTGATGAGCAGCACGATCAGGGCGATGGCAACGAGCGCTGCCAGAGCTGCATAGACGATCTTTTTGTTGTTCATATGCGGGCCTCCTTATTCTACTTGGCTCCCCTGAAAGGGGAGCTGTCGCGGCAGCAAGCCGCCGTGACTGAGGGGTCAACCCCTCCGGCCTTCGGCCACCTCCTCTTTCAGGGGAGGCATTTTTTATATTTTCTCCAGATCGGCCAGAAACAGCGCGGCTTCGCCGTCGGAGGGGATCAAGAAACCTGTGCGCGGGGAGACGCTGAACGCCTGCACGGCCGGGCCGTCCATCAGGCAGGAGCGCTTGAACTGCTGGGAGAAGAGGCGCTTGCACCAGCTGGTGAGCCAGCGCTTGAGCTCCTCGTCCGTAAACTCGTCCCCGTAGGCGGCCTTGGCAAGGCGGAAGACCTTGGACGGGGCAAAGCCGTTGATGAGGATATGGTGGGTGAAGAAGTCCTGGAGGGAGTAGGAACCGACAGCGTCCTCGCTCTTCTGCTCGATCATGTCGTCATGGATGGGCAGCAGCTCCGGCGTCACGGGGCAGTCGAGCACGTCATAGAGCGCCGCCTTGAGGACCTTATCCTCCGTGGTCGCGGCGATGTGACTGACATTCGCGCGCACCTGGGTCTTGGTCAAGCCCATGTTCACGTCGTACATGCTGGTGTGGTCGCCGTTGTAGGTGCACCAGCCGTCGATGAACTCGCTCAAGTCCTCGGTGCCGACGTCGAGACCGTTGCACTTGTTGGCAATGTCCATCAGGACCTGGGTGCGTTCGCGCGCCTGGGCGTTTTCAAAGGCCAGGGAATAGTCGTCGTGGGCATGGCCGATGTCGTCGAAGTGCTGGAGGACGGACTTGGTGATGTCGATGACGCGCACATCGCAGCCCCACTGCTCGGCCACGATCACGGCGTTTGACTTGGTGCGGCTGGAGGTGCCGAAGCAGGGCATGGTGCAGGCGATGACGTTGGTGCTGGGATAGCCCATGCGCTTTACCGCCATGGCGGAGACCATGACCGCGAGGGTCGAGTCCACGCCGCCGGAGATGCCCACGACGCAGTGGTCGAGATTTGCGTATTTCATGCGCTTGACAAGAGCGGAGACCTGGATATCCAGCACGCGCTCACAGTAGGCGGGCAAATCCGCGGGATCATCGGGCAGGTGGGGGTGCTTGTTGAAGTGCCGGGTGAGGGCGGTGTCGACAGGCGTGCAGTTCCACGCAATGGCGGTATAGTCCTCGTCGATCCAGTCGAAATTTCCGCTCTGGCGGCGGAGGTTTTCAAGGTATTCCACGTCGATCTCCGTGACGGCGAAGCTGTCCTCGCCCTCGGTCTCGGCGAGAATGCCGCCGTTTTCCGCCACCAGGCAGAGGCCGGAATAAGCATTGTCGGTGCTGCTCTCGCCCTTGCCGGGGGCGGCGAGCATCACGGCGGCGGTGTTGTGGCGGGATTCGTATTTTGCGTTCAGCTCCGCGTCCCGGGTGGAATAGACCGTCTGCGGGAAGTCCGCCATCTTGACGATGAGCGTCGCGCCCGCGCGGGCATTCTTCGTCTCACGGGACCAGACGCTGTCCGCGTCGGGCCCAAGCTCCACCGCGATGCCGAGAGCCGGCAGGCCCTGGCACCAGATGATGGAATCGGCGCTGTAGGGCACGGCATCAAAGCCTGTCTGCTCGCTGTCGATGGCGCTGGGCTGACCGTCATCGCCGACAAACTGCCTGGTTTGTGTCCGCTGGGGGATGAAGCCCAGAAGCTTGCCGTCAGACACCGCGGCGGCGGCACTGTTGACCGCATGGCCGAGGGAAACTGGCGCGCCGACAAGCACGAGCATATCCTTGCCCTTCGTTGCGGCGACGACCTTGGCGAGAGCTTTCTCTGCCCCGTCGAGCAGCACGCGGTGCCGGAAGAGATCGCGGCACTCCACGCCCGTGAGCGTCAGCGCCGGGAAGGCCAGCACCTTCACACCCAGCTTATCCGCCTTTTCGATGGTTTCGATGACCCTGTCCGCATTATAGTCGCAGTCGCAGACCTTAATGACGGGCGCTGCGGCGGCAACCTTGATAAATCCGTTTTTCACAGATATTTACCTGTCTTTCGTTTATACTCTAAGACCCTCTCCGCCCCAGTGCTGCGACACTGGGGCACCTCCCCCGAAGGGGGAGGCAAGGGCTTGGTTCCCCCCTTCGGGGGAGCTGGCACGGCGCGTCTCACGGAAGCGCCATGACTGAGGGGGTTCTGTTGGTCACGGTATAACCCCTCCGGCCTCCGGCCACCTCCCCTTGCAGGGGAGGCAAGGGCTTGGCTCCCCCTTCGGGGGAGCTGGCACGGCGGCTTGCCGCCGTGACTGAGAGGGCCTATTAAAACTTCACTCTCTCGGCGATATAGTCCTTGACTTCGGAAATCGGGATGCGGACCTGCTGCATGGTGTCGCGCTCGCGGATAGTGACGCAGTGGTCGGCCACGTCGGTCTCGGTGCCGACGGTGTTGAAATCGAAGGT
>Ga0247611_10002274_pt1 | contig 31464 bp, 53 predicted proteins | sample 177DNAGHGhighgp2_FD_192422 | JGI IMG/M metagenome (GOLD analysis project Ga0247611, IMG submission 192422) | Sheep rumen microbial communities from Palmerston North, Manawatu-Wanganui, New Zealand - 1770 DNA GHGhigh gp2 | ecosystem: Host-associated > Mammals > Digestive system > Stomach > Rumen... | reverse complement strand
TCCATATTATTTCAGCATTAGTCATATTTTTTCTCCTTATGAAAATAAGGGGGCTGGTTTTATACCAGCCCCAGTTATTTACATTCTCTATGCGATTTCTGCTATTTTACTTCTATGGATTTGTGTTAGTGCCACTTCTCCATAGACATCGCTACCTCTAAAAACTTTTGAGGCTCTGCGCATACCATTGTTAGCACCAGCAAATGCCACATCATCAACTTGCGTTTTTTCATCGCCGTCAATAACACAAATACTATCTTCACCTATACGCTATAATGCTAATTTCATAAGTGAAATATCTAAATTTTGTGCTTCAGAAATATAAATTCCTGCGCGCATTCCTGTTGTGTCATAACCACGTATGTCACTCATTGGTAACAAGACTAGTTTCTCTTCATCAACTAAGCGTTCTACTTCCGTGCGTCCTCCTATTTTACTAATAAGAAGATTTCCTATTTGTGAATCTAAGAGTTTCTCATCACGCGTTCCAGGTAAGAAACCAAGTCTTGCTGAATTTTTAGCAGCTACAGTATTACAAAAAACAATTATTTTATCAATTTTACCTTTTTCTAATTGACTAAATAAAAAGCCCAACGTCAGAAGTGTCTTTCCACTACCAGCCGGACCTTTTATCATTGTTATTTTATTGTGCATGAAACTGTCTGCCGCAAACTACTACTAAATATCTATTGGTTTGACTCTTCCAAAATGTTTTGAGTCAAATACATCATAACTAATAGGACGATAAGTCTATCCTGTCCAAACTCTTTTATCTACGATTTCCTCGTCACGGTTTCTTATAATTATGTACTAATTTATATAAGCATTTAAAGTATTTGAGTTTGGGTGAGAATAGAACTATTCCATTTCACTATCAGCAAAGGAATAATCTAAGTAACCTTTATAATCGTCATCGTCTTCTCCAACTGACATTATCATGCCATTACCAAAGAATAAATTAGCAATACGTTTTAAGCATCTATCATTACTTACAAAAATTACTTCATCTTGTCTTATATTATTATTATAATCAATGGCAGTCGCCAAGATTTTCATATCATTATTAATTGATAAATCTTTTTCTTTTATAGGGAGAAGCATGTTCTCTTTAAAAATATGAACATCATATTTATCTTCATTTTCATCTAAACTTTGAATAAGTTTTCTAGCAGCATATTTAATATCAGCATCTCTTGTTAAAGAATTTTTAATGTTTTCTAGTTCTTCTAAAGTTACTGATGAAATAACGAAGAATTCATTATCATCAAATAAAGTATTAGATTTTAATAATAATGAACTTGTATCATAAAATTTTATATTGGGACTCACTGTTAAGTTAGTCATCTTCCTCATAATCCTCCTCGTACTCTTCTTCATCGTCTGTTACCGCAAAACTAATTGCGTGGGTTTTTACTCCCTCAGTTGATTTTATTGCTTTGGCCTCTTCTTGTAGTTTAGTCATAATTAAAATTAATTTTCCTTTTACCACTTCGAGAGCCTAAACGATGACTGTTGCGAGTTCCTCTACTATTGGAATAATAGCAACATAAATTAAAATTCCTAATAATATACCTTTGAGAATAGTAACCACTTCCTCTCCTGTAATTATTATGAAATTTTTAATCTTTTATTTACTTATTTTTGACCTTTTCTAATTTTTTGATATAGTTTTTCTTTATTTTCAATATAAGTGGCTAAGTGTTTCTTCAACTCTTTGATGGCATTATTATTTTCTTCTAATTCATCCATCAAATGCGCTAACTCCTTTTTTAGCCTAATTGCTTCATAACTTTTTTCATTATATCGTTTGCTATGACGCATAGTGCAATAAACATGTTTTAGTGCGCTAATACCTGGCTTTATTTCATAATTATTTATCTTTTTCAATAAATCAATTTCAGCACGATATTCAGCAATAATACCACCAGTAAGTTGGCTCATACAATCCGTATCCTCTGGATGGCATTCAGCAATACCAATTCCAGTTAGAGGTATTCCTGCTTTTGTAGTATAACCAATAACGCACCTTGCTACGCCATGTTCAGCATCCCAATTATCTTTTATATATGCCATAAGTTTTTCTCCTTACAATAATTCTATAAATATTATAGCATAAAAAAATAAGAAAATCAAGTAAAGACAAGTTTTCCCCAAAATTTTTCCTATGGGCGCGGAATTTCAAACCACGGCCGCGCACGGTAACTTTCAACAAAAAAACGCCCCTTATAAAAAGGGGCGTCTTAGGAAAGGTAAAAAATTAGTTGTTATTAGCATTAAGAGCATTTGCAATAATACTCTGGATATCAATTCCCGCATCCTTCAGAGCGTTCATAATCTGAGTACTCATAGCAGTAACATCTTTAACGATTTTAGTGCCGCCGCCATCACCATAAATAGTGATATTGCCAGCCTTCTCCATAGGAGCCGCAGCGCATGCCATCATTTCAGGCAACTTCTGCAAAGTCATTTCGATAATAGATGCATCGCCCATCTTCTTCTGCGCTTCTGCCTTTTTTTCAATGGCAGCAGCCTCTGCTTCACCAACAGCCATGATACCAGCGGCCTGCTGTTCTGCGGCATAACGGTCAGCTTCAGCCTTTGCTTTGACGGCAAGAGCCTGCTGTTCCATTTCGAAACGCTTTGCTTCCGCATCCTTCTGACGACGAATAAGAGCCGCTTCTGCTTCCTTCTCAGCCTTATACTTATCAGCATCAGCCTGCTTACGAACAAGAGCATCCAGTTCATATTCCTTCAACTCGATCTGCTTCTGCTTCAAAGCCGCTTCGCGCTCAGCCTTAGCAATATTAGCATCAGTAGCAGCAACGTCTTTCAACTTACGCTGGTTCTCAGCCTCAATCGCCATAGCAGCATCAGCCTGAGCCTTCTGTGTATCAACGTTACGCTTCAATTCAGCCTGACGAACAGCAAGGTCAGCATCACGCTTGGCAATCTCTTCTGCGGCCTTTACCTTGGCATCATTAGCCTGCTTTGCGTTTTCAGCCTTTGCGACCTCAATTTCACGTTCTGCATTACTCTTGGCAATGGCTGCGTTCTTACTAATCTGTGCTACATTATCAATACCAAGATTAGAAATTACATCGCCTTCGTCCATAAAGTTCTGGACATTGAAAGTAATGAGTTCAAGACCATATCTTGCAAGGTCGGGCACTGCATTCTCCTGCACTTTTTCACTAAAAGCCTTGCGGTCGCTAACCATTTCAGTCAGTTTCATCTGACCAACGATTTCACGAATGTTGCCTTCCAGAAGGTCATTAATCTTTCGTGCAATTTCATCACGGTCAACATTGAGGAAGTTCTGCGCTGCCAGGTTAATCATATTAGGAGCCTGATTTACACGAACAGAAACGGTACTATCAACACGAACATTGATATACTCTGCTGTTGGAACTGCTGAACCAGTCTTTACATCAATCTGGATAGCACCAAGGCTCAACTGGTCCAAACGCTCGAAGAAGGGGATTTTGAAACCAGCCTTACCGATAAGAATACGAGGATTTTTGTGAAGTCCTGAAATAATATAAGCCATATCAGGCGGGGCCTTTACATAGCTTGCTTTACATAGGATCCCAACCAGAGCAAGAAGAACGAGACAAACAACGATTTTAATAATCAATGCGATAGGGAACATTTCATTATCTCCTTTAATATTTAATTTTTATTTTTTTTATTAAAATCTATTAGTAATAATAATAGATACTACACAAGTAGCAATTAGAATTGTCATGGCAATAATGATATGTACCATTTTTTTATATTTACAATTCCTTTCAAAAAAATCTTTTGATAATTAAATAATTTAATTCCATAAAATTCTTCTATAAACCAATCTGGATGTTTTCGCCAAAAGTCTATATTAAATTTTATCAACTAATTATTTTTATCCATAATATCCTCCATCAGGCGGATCGCGTTTATATTTAGTACAGTCTCCTTTGTCAAAACTGCGACATGTGCCTTCATAGACACATTTAGGACAACAACTATATTTAACTAATTTCTTTAATTCCTTATCCTCTGGCAATTCTTTAGTAAGCATCCAATAATCATGATAATTCACTCCACAAAATCTCCTCTTTCTTCACAAATTTTAAGATATTGAAGTGCTTCAATTGCTTCATCAATACTATCATAATATCCTTCATGCTCATAGATAGTATCTTCACAAGGGCACAACTCCATTGTATCGTTTTCTGTATACATATATTCTAAATCAGAAATTGTTGTTCCAGTAGAAATTTCAATTTTCATAGTTGATTATAACACTCCCATACCTTATCTTTCATTTCTTTTATAGCATCATCCAAAAGTACAGGGCAACAATTATGAGAATCTACTCCAACATGATACATAAAAGGAATATCTTGGTAGAAATTATTAGTTTGATGAGTATGTCCGAACAGGTTGATAGTACATTGTTTGAGACTTTCTTTTTCAAGATTTCCTGTTAGAGTAGGATAATGCGACATATAGAAATGATAACCATTATATTTTAGATAAATAGCATTATCAGTTTCTACTACATTATGAAGGGTTTTATAAGCTTCCCATCTTTTATCAGTATCATGATTTCCTCTTATCAAATGGAGTTTTCCATTTAGGGCTCCAATAAAATCTAATCCAACGTCAAGATGATCAGCCCCACCCAAAAGCAAATCTCCAAGAATATATATATCATCATCAAACTTTACAACTTCATTGATATTCTGAATAATCTTTTCATTCATTTCTTCCACAGAATTAAAACCACGCGGTTTATAAACAAATTCTCTGTTATGAAAGAAATGTAAATCACTTGTTAGCCAAATCATTCGCGCACACTCCATTCCTTTGCTTCTGGTCTATATTCTACGGGTGTTCCAAAAGCCAAGATTTTGAAAATCAAAGTTAGTTGCCGTTGATTCAAAGTTCTTTTTTTACATTCATCTTGGGCTAATTGAACAATACCAAGGCGTATTGTATCGTTATCTTCTTGTGTCCAATATCTCATAGTCCAGATACCTCCAACACACCAGCATATTTATATCCATCAGAAGAAGGATGAGAGCGAGAAAGATACATCTTATGAAGGATTCCCGAGGGAACACGTGCACGTCCTTCTCTTTCTTTGTTGCGTTCTTGACAAATATGCTCGGGAGTGTTGAAATATACGGGGATAACATTCACTCCATCCAAATTGAGCCTATTCAACAATTTCATACGAGAAGACTTATTGAGATGGGTAGCATCAGCAATAACATTGCCTTGCTTAGTAATATCCAAAAGCAGTTGAATGTTTCTTACAAAGCAGTTATATACTTCGGTTTCATGGCTAAAATATTCTTCATCATTTTTGACAATTTGAAATCTAATTTCATCACGAGAAACATAAAGCCAATGGTCATCATTTGCCAAAATGTTTTTAGCGAAATAACTTTTTCCAGAGCCAGGAGCCCCACACATCAGCCACAAAGTTTTACTCACAGTTTATCAACTCCACAAAATATTTGTCTCATTTTTTATAAAGGCAAGAGACTCTGCCACTTCTTCTTTATACTCGCCCGCTTCAAAAGCCTGCTTGAATTCATATACTTCACTATCATTACGACATTCAATATGATTTACTTCCATCCCACAATAAGGACACCATAATTTCTTTCTATGATGTTTTTCATGATTATGAGAATCTCTGCGAGCGATAGGAATACCTTTACGCCCGCAGCGCATACAATAAAAACTATGTTCACTATATCTTGCCATCATTTATTCTCCTTGTAACTAATTTTTCCAAAAAGAAGACCTGACAAAAGATTGAGACCAACTCCCTGCCAAAAAGTAATTTTAGTCAAACCAAAAATACTTAGCATAAGAGCATTCCATAGCCACATCATAGGGAAGCCCATAATAATCGCAATCCCAAGTCCAATGATGATTACAAGAAGAAATCCTGCAATAAAATCACCAAAATCCATTTTTTATACACCTCATTTTATTTCATATTTTATCCCAATACCACGGGCCTAACAAATCAGGTTGTTCTTCATTCTGTTGTCTTAATATAGCCCAACAGTAGTCTCCAAAAGGACATTTACTCATTCGGCAGGTACTCCATCCACCTTCTTCAAAGCATCCTTCTCCAATAAGTTCCATACCCTTTTTTATTTTTTCATTCCATTCCATAAAAAATCACCAACCATTATATTTACTATTTATAATAACAGCCTTATCAAAATCACCATATTTTACTCCGGAATAGGCTGTACGTAAATAACCAAGAGGAGAACAGTTAGGATGTTTATCACAGTATTCAATGGCTTTGCGGCATGCTAAAAAACCACACCCTGTTTTATCCCGTAATTCTTTTATTTGTTTATTTTTATCCATATCTTTATTTTCTATAATAATTATATCATATTTTTTATAAAATTTCAAATGTTTTCCCGGTCTGTCATGGTAAAGACTTTTTCTTCAAATGTGTCAAGGTTCAGAAGGACGGTAGTTCCAGTAAAATGCGCGCCGCAGTCAATATCAATTTTATGCCCATCAGCATAATAATAAGCACCTTCTGGAATATCAAGGTCAATATCATCATAATAACTATACAGGTCATCAACGAGACATTCAATAGGAGTATGTCCATGAACAATATATAAATTATTAGGATTATTAGAGTACCACTTATTATTAGTATAATGGCTGCGGTCCCAAATTAAATCATGATATGGGATATACTCAATGCCTTCTTCATCATAATTGCATCCTGCATGAGAAAGCCAAAAAGTATCCCCAAAAGAATTTGTATATATAGCATAAGCAGGAAGCGCTCGGACTCGTGAAAGAAGATTTGCGGTTGCTTCAATATCTTCTTCTGTATCAATAGCGGTAAGAGTTGGGATATTACCGTTTCTATTCCAAATGCTCATAGCCATAGAAATAGAAGGATAGTCTGGATAGCGCCACAATGCGTTACACATCATATCCTCATGGTTCCCCTTGATATAAATAACCCGTGGGTCATTCATCAATTCTTTGAGAATAGCCCAACCATCAGGTCCTCTATCAATGGCATCACCTAAAAAATATACTGTATCATCAGGTCCAATTTCAGCCATCACTTGGTCAAAAAGTTCTCTCTGACCATGAATGTCACTAAAACATAGTGTTGCCAAAAATATCACTCCTTTATAGGGTAATAAGTAACTAAATAATTAGTCTCTGTAAACATATCATGAAAAAAGTCAAAAGGATCTTTATCATCTGGAATTTCAAATATAGCCTTTTCAGAATTTATATCTAACCATTCATCATTATATTGAACTTTGCCAATAAATTTATATTTCATAATTTTATATCTACCTCATAAGTAATAGTCATAAAAAATCCATTGGCATTTTCCGCGGGCGCGCAAGATACCCCTATTATTTTACGCTTAGGATTTTCTTTTTGAAAGATGCGTAATTTCTCATTAGCATCGCCGCCATTTAGGACAAATCCAATTGCTACTTGGACCATTATTCATCCTCAGTAACTTCACTACTGGATCTATTGACATAATACTTCTGATAAGTCTTTTCATCAATAAGTTTAGAGAAAGGGATATTTTTGCGCTCTATATAATCTTTATACTCTTGGATAGTTTTAAATTCCTTGATTTTAGTCCAATCTTTTTGTTCATTCAGACGAAATCCATAATAAGGCATAATAATACTCCTTTACTTATTTACTATAAATATTTTACCATATTTTTTATAAAAAGTCAATATTATCCTCTATTCAGCACAGTAAATGGATTATTGCTGAAATACTTTGCCTTTTTATAAATGTCTTCAAATTCATTGCAATGAGTAATTGCCATAGCCTGCTTGAATCGGCTATCATCTGCGACGAGTAACCAATCTTTTTCAATCCGTTTGCTCTGCTCTTTATCTTCAAGATAGCCAAATCTCAAAGATCCCTGAAACTCATTAGGCATATTAGTTTTATCTACCATAGAGGTATTAATTTCAGTCTTTTTTGCTGACTCTTCAAGAGGGCCAACGCCATGACGAGTTAGATAAGAACGAGAGACATAACAAACTTCGGCAGAAAAATCTTCCTTATCCTTCAACATTTCTACTGGATTTGTAAGACCAGTATTAGAAGTAGTATGCCAATCATTATCAACATTCATATCAAGGCCAAGCCCCTGGCCATTCTCAAAAATAAGACTGTCAAAATGTGAGTAAATACTATTAAAAAAGAAAGGGGTACTTTTTGCAAAAAAGAAATCAAAGTCTTTTTTAAAATTTTCAATAAGACGCTGTTTCTTCCATGAGTTAGGAATAAAATAATCTTTATACTGTGGAAGTTTTTCTACGTCAACTCCACGCTGAATAAGAACGGTAATACATCTATCCCAAGTTTCATTCATTAAATAATTGTAATCATAAGTCTGAAACTCATATACAGAAAAAACATTATCATATCCACGACTTTCAATAGCACACCAAGTACCATATCCACAAGAGCCATATTCGCGTTCTCCATGGTCAAGAGCAATCCAAGCCTCAGTAGCATGATCTACCAACATATCAAAAGGTGTAATAATGCGAGCAAGTGGACTATAAAAACATCGAGGATAAATACCAGATTTTGCCAATTCTGTATATTCTCTTACGAACTCCATAGGATGTATCCAAAAAGTATCAGCAAAATAAGTAGGTAGCCCATCAGCAGTCCCGCACCCAAAGTGATGATAGACATGACGAAAATAAGGGTCATAGTCTACGGTGTGCCCGTGCTGAGCAGAGCCGTTATGAAGAATAATAATACCTTTCTTCTGGCTCTGAATTGCATCAATAGCAAAATGCCGAGTTAAAAGACCCTTGCCTTCATCGCCATAATTAGCACCAATTACAATTTTTACATCTTTCATATTTTTATCACCTTTTTTTATTTTCTATAATAATTATATCATATTTTTATAAAAAAATCAAGGAAATGATTTTTTATCATTTCCTTGATTTAGTTTTACCAAGTTACTTCATTATTTTCATTTGTCGTAATATTAGGAATAGCATATGAGAAAGAAGCACTTGCTTTATCCTTAATGATATTTACAATCGTAGAAGCAAGGCTATCAAGGGTCGCCACAAAATATCCTTCTCCAAGTAGATTCTTCCATTTACTATCTTCATCAGACCAATCTTGATAGCTACGATAAGAAGTCTCATGATCATCCACTGCGATATGATAAATATCAAATTTTTCATGGACTTCGTCAATTAGAAGTTTCGTTTCAATATCAGCCTGAATCTTATCACCAGTGGCTCTCATTAGCTCATGCTGGGGCAGATAAGGATTGGGAAGCTCATCACCCATAGTAATAATAATACCCTTCTGGCCACGTTTCCAACAATCAAGTTTGCAATGACGAGAACCCATATACCAGGCAGCGGTATAAGATTCAAAACCATTTCCGCCACCACCAGCCTCAAAGTAAATCTTATCAAGCTGTTCAGCGATACGGATGTCGGACTCGAACTGAGACATCTGAATAGGGGCATCATCGTAAGCAAGGTCTCCAATACCCATTACACAGAACTCAATATCTTTAACATTTTCATCGGAATAGAGATTAGTCATAATCTCATTTAGCTTTTGGGCAACCTTCATTGCGGCTCCGCCCATACTGCCAGTTACGTCTAATGCAAGGATTACAGGAAGAGTGTTAGGATGCTCTTCACTATCGCAACACTCACGCATTACGCCATTCGGGTCAAGCTCAGGAGCGAGACGCCGAGATTTATACATACTCTGAGCAGTAAAATTAGTGCTATTTACAAAGTCTTTCGTACTCATTCCACGATAACTCGTGGTATAAGTATCATAGCTCTGACTCGTCCAAGAACCTCCACCCATGATTACTCCTCCTCAACAGTATTCTTATCATTCTCATCGGGCTCTCCAAAATTGAAAGCTCCTTCAAACATATTCATAAAAGGATTCTCTCCGCCATTGTTCATCATCATAAACATCATAGGATTAAACCCACTCATATTAGAATTATTATTTCCACCATTGAACATCTGATTCATCATCATCATATTCATCATAGAAGACATAGCAGAGCCATCATCCTTACTCATATTCATAAACGGGCTAAAAATCTTGCCATAGCAATAAGTCTTGCCCATAAAGACATGATGCTCAGGAATAGTAGTATCAATAGTGCTATCTTCGTAAGAAAAAGTCTTAATAGACTTAGGCTCAACCTCAATTACGCAACGAGGCTTGCCATTGATAAGAATAATATCACCAGGCTCCACCTTAAAAGTAGGAACAACCCAAAAAGCTCCATCCATGTCAAATACGAAATTATCGCAATTAGTGAGCTTCATTTTCTTGAGGTCAAAGGTCTTATATCCAGAAGCGGTGCGAATTGCTACCTTACCATTGGCCCCCATCTTGCAGTACCCGCGTGCCACGGGCTTAAACATACCATTAAACATGCCGTTAAAATCGAACATACTTACACGCTCCTCTTCATCATTAAAAATTTTGTTATCGAGTTTTTCTAAAAATTCATCCAATAATTCACTATCTTCTTCTGAAACATCTGTATATTCTAAAATCATTGGACGAAGAATAGAGAACATAGAATTAAAAGAATCCATCATAGCTTTTAAATTTCCTTTTCCCTTTTTTCTATAATAATTATATCATATTTTTATAAAAAAAACAAGTATGAGATTTTTTATCTCATACTTGTTATTCAGTCCAAGTCCCCGCTTTTTTGTCATATTCACCAGTAATACGAAGGATATTTTCAGGTTTATGTTTATTGACAAAAGTAATTTCTACAAACTCTCTACCATCATGTGTCATCATAACACTGTTATCTCGGCAAATAAAATCAGGGTATTTTTTAGATAAATGCTCTATAAAAGATAACAATGATGGATATTTTTTATCTTTTTCTTCACGCTCTTCTCGCAAACACTTTTGAATTGGGTCTTCACTTACAGGCATATTTTCTTTGACCTGTCGCTCTAATTCCTCTAATTCTTTTTGTGTTTGTTTAGTACGCTCGTTGATATCTTCGCGCAAACATTTAGTAAGTTTTGCTAACTGTTTATTGCGTTCATTTTCAAAGATGGCTGCATTACCTTTCTTATAATCTGTTGCCTGCCAATTCAAAAAGGCTTCAAGATCTTCGGGAGTTTCCCAAAAGATATGGATACTTGTTTTTCCTTTTATATATGCTGGCATTACACAATAGTACTGGTAATATGACATTGGAAATTGCTGCAAATATATAATCCATCTTTCTGGGGCTGAATTATAAAAAGTTAGCCATTGTGAAAAAGAAAGTTGAGGGATATTTCTAATGTCTACTGGTTTACCATTTTGTTCATAGTGAGCATTCCATACTTTGTCATATCTGGCTTGAAGATTATCTTTTTTTTCTTGTTCTCGTCGTTTCTGCTCTTCGTCTTCCTTTTTCCATTTATTTAGAGCTTTTTTAGATTCTATTTCTGCAATAATAAAAGGTAAAAGAGAAATACCTATACCACCAAAAATGATACCAAAAACAATCCACATAATTTATCAATCCTTTATTTATTTATTTTTTCTATATATATTATAATATATTTTTTATTATTTGTCAATAAAAAGACCCTGCGCTTTACCAAATTTTTCACATTTTTCAGCAAAAAATTTGGTAAAGCGCAGGGTCTTTTTATAAATTAAGTTTCTGGAATTTTTTCTTGGAGAACAAAAATTTCTCCATCACGAGAGATTAAATTATAATTATCAACTACTTCTCTAAATGACACATCATCAGTAATAGTAACTGAATAAGTATTTAATTCATAAGTAGTAGTCTCTGTACCTTTATTAATTCCACCAACTATACAAAGGCCACAAATTATACTAATAATAATGCCAATTAAGAAAGGAGTTCCTATTCTATCTTTTTCAATATAAATAAAAGCTAAACGAATACCTCCAATAAATATAATTATAGCGATACTAAATAGAAGTAGAGAAAGTGGTGTCATACTAAATTCACCAGTAACAACAACTTCTTCTACTTTTTGAGATAATACAGTAATTCCTTCAATATTCATTATTTATCAATTCCTTTTCTTATTTTCTATAATAATTATATTATATTTTTATAAAAAAGTCAATAAAAAGAATATGCGCTTTACCAAAAATTTCACAAATTTTAGCAAAAAATTTGGTACAGCGCAGTTCCCCCTTATTATAATTCAATCATCATTATAAGGATAAAAATTACAAAATTTCTGATTACCTTTACAAGTGCAAGTATCTATCTCTTTTACTCCAAAGCAAAAATCTCTATCGTCTCCATAAAGATTGGGCTTATAAGCAGAGCATAGTACAACTTGATCTAAGAATAATCTATCAGGGACATAAGCCCAAGCAGTAACTTCTGCATGATATCTCCCTTCATCATCATATACATAAGGGAGCCATCCATATACAGGGTTATCCCATGCTTTGGCATCATCCCGCCAATAGGCAAGTTGAACAGAGTTTAGGACTCTGATAAAACATTGTTTACCGGGCTCAGGAGGCCCATCAGTTTTCATGTTTTTCCAATTCAATCTCATTTGTATCCTTCTCTGGATGCTCTTCCTCATACTTTAATGCCAACTGAAAGACATCAAGAGGAAGGGGAAGTCTTACGCCAGGGCGAATAAGTTTGGTGACAGCAGGCCCTTCAAGGACAGTACCACCGCAAATTTCGCATTTAATTACAACATCAAAATCTTCCGCTACAAAAGTTTCTTTTGTACCTTCGTATGGCTTCAATTGTGGGTATGAAGAAAAGCAAGCCTCATATCCACAAAGAGGGCATTTAGATTTTGCCTTATTATTTTTAATAGAATTCTAATATTTTCTACGCTACTCACGATTCATCATTTTATTTATTTCCTTTCTTAGAGGACTTGATAGACCTGGTCTAATCTTTTTGCTGCTTCCCAAAGAATTGCAGAAGTATCTTCTTTCATAAGTTCTAACTTTTCTAAATCCCAATATGTATCATAATATTCTGCATTGGCCATTAATCTATGAATTAATTCTTCGTTAGTTAAATTAGTCGCATTATAATTTCTATTAACCATTTAATGTCCCTCCTAATTTTTCAACAATTTCTTGACGAGTTTTTTCCCAGTCTTCTAATGTTTTTTCTTCTTCTTTAAAACTAGGATATATTTTATTATATTGTAAATTTTTTATAATAGCATGCCCAATTTCTAAACCTCTCATCATACCATGTAAATACCATTCAGGCTGATGACTATGATTTTCTATAAATGCCATCTTAGCAGAAGTATTGCGAAGTTTAATTCGCAATACTTCTATTGCTTCTTGATAAATCTTATCGTCAATTTCCATTATTTTACTATAAAGTCACTTGTTTCTAACAATAAATCTTCTATACATAAATCTTGTAGATGCCAGTACGGGATACGGATTAATGGTATATTATTATCTTTGCACCATTGATTTTTTAACTAATCTCTTTCTTGTGTCTTTTGTAATTCATTTTCTCCACCAAAAAATAAATTTGGTTTAAAATGTTGTTTGCCATCAAATTCAATAAAATATTTAACAGTATTATTTAATGATAAAACACCAAAATCAAAATAATAATATTTATTGTTTATTAATATATTATATTGAGACTAAAATGAAATATTATTATTAATTAATAATGTTCCTACTTTAGTTTCTCCTTTACTTTTAATACATCCACAAGAAGTAGTTCCACCATTTCGTAAAGATGAGCCTCTTACTATTGTAGTGTTACCACAATCACATTTGCATAGCCACTAAGCCAATCCCTATTTTGTATTCTATACTCTTTTTAATACTAATAATTTTCCAAAACGCTATCTGGTCAAATCTACAAACATCTATCCGCCATTAACAGGGCCAGTTTTCTATCCAATTTTTGAGGAAGTTTCTTTTGATAAGCATCCACAAGACTAAGTATGCCCAGACCGTAATGATTTACCCATTACAGTAATAGTTTTTCCGCATTCACATTGGCATACCCACATGGCTCTACCATCTTTTTGATTTTGAGGATTTAAATCTCTATATAAAACTGTTAATCGCCCATACTTATGTCCAGTTTCATCCTAAGTATGCTATTCATTATATGCCTATATTTTTTCTTTTCTATTGCAACCACAAGATGTAGTTAATCCACGAGATAAAGAAGCACCAGTAATTATTTTCTAATTACCACAATCACATTGGCATAGCCATCTTGTTTTACCAAATTTATCATTTTCTGCTCTTTCTAATACCAATAACTTTCCAAAACGCTATCCGGTTAAATCATTTATTTTAGACATTATTATACCTCTTTTCTTTTTACAGATAAAATAGGTGGTTTTTTCCATCTATTTTATCTGTAAATTAAAAATAAATAATTAATTATTAATGTCCAAATTTTTTATTTTCCTTCTTTAAGCAAATATTTATTGCTTACATTTTTAAATGAAATATTGCAATCATCAGTTCTGCGATAAACATAGCCTTCTCTTAGCCCGTGCGCACCTGGTGCTTCACAATCGCCATCCGCCTCAAGTTTAAATGTATTTAAATCTTTAGGCAGAATATAATTTTCATCTACGATAGGTACAAATTCAATACCGTATTTAGCAAGTAAATTTCTGGCTTCAATAGAATTCCAACGGCCTTTTACAGAATCAATAAAATTATAAGCAAAAAAACGAAGTTCTCCAAATTCATGAGGGTCTCCCTGAATTTTAGTGCCAGTCTCACCAACGCCGGCAGTTTCACCTTGAATAGCAACATAAGACCAATCGGGATGCTCTTTTAACATTGCCTCAAGGAAATCCCGGATATGATACTTAAACTCAACAGACCAATACACATTTTCACCATGATAGGTCTCCTGTTTTTCATCTGCTTGCCGCACATTTCTACTACAAACATAATATTCTCTTTTATCTCTTGGCAGTCTTTCAAGAACATACAAACTTGAAGTACCATCAATTTTGACAGTTTTAATCCAAGTATGCTCCTGGTCATTTAAATACCATGAACAATTTTCAATTCTTTCTTCGTCACTTTTATGTACGAAAGGAAATTTAGTAGGGAATCCACGAGGTTTATCTTTTTTCTTTCCCATAAAGAAGAAACAAAGTTTTCTAAACCAAGGATATTTCCACATTCTCTTTACAAACTTATTACTAAAAAATTTCTTATGGCGTGCTTTCATAGAAAGATATTTAGCATTAGGGTCAATAGTCTTGGCTTTACGCTGATTATCTTCGTCATCGGCATAGGTTACACCGAGAATTTTAGTAAGGAAACGAGATTCATCATCTGTATAATGACGACCATGGTCTCCATCGCCTGGAATCCAAATAGAACCATCAACTTGGATTTCCCAACCAAAATCTGAAGGATGCATAAGCAATCCCTGAGAGATAAAATTACCTTTACCACCAAAAGTAAATTTTTGAGTTTTTACTTTATAATTACGCTTTTCAAGGAAAGCAAAAGCAGAATTAGTAGAAGGAACCTTACTATCAATTTCAAAATAAATGGCGGGGTCTCCAATGTTAAACTGACCCTTTCTTACCATAATATGCCATCCGCCGACAATAGCGCATTCACAATTATCTGAACCAATAATAGGCTCAATATTATCAATTAAAACTACATATGCTAATTCACGTTCATTTTTGCTATTTAACATCTTTTCTCACATTCCTCAAATTTTTACCATAATATTCAATGATACTTCGTCTAACTGTTTCTTTACTAACTTGAAAAAACTAAGCCATTTCTTCTAAACTTTTTTCTTGCAATAATAATTGATGTAATTGTTTTTTATCAATAGTAATTTTCATTGTATTACTATGAGTTAATTTATCCCCACGAATTTCTGTTGGAGTTTTCCCAAAAAAAGTTTTACATTTATTATAAAAAGTTTTACGCCCTATATTGTATTTTTTACAAATATCTTCAATAGACATAAAATTTTTTATATCTTTTTCAAATTCATCTTTATTTATTTGAATTGTATTTTTTTCTTTTGTTTTTTCAATAAATATCTTTATTTGTTCAGGAGTTTTTTTATGCTTCCCTTTATTTGCTTGACTAATTTTTTTAGAGGTTTCTTTTTTATGAGGATTATTTATCCAAGTATTACCTCCACCACCACCAGCAGTCATATTATAACCATATAATTTATTATTAGACTAATAAAATGCTATCCAAAATATTTCTCTTTCATCTAAGTTATTATCAGGGCATTTTTCTATCTATGATATTATAAAATTTTTATAGCCATATTTATTCATAGCATCATATAAATACCGATTAGTATGAATTTTTGCTTTCTTTAAATGTTCTTGAAAACGTTCTTCAATAGTTTTTTTAGTCTACCCAATATAGACTTTTCCATTTATTTTATTTGTGATTTTATAAATATATCCCATAACTAAATTCTCCTTGTGTAATATTTTCTATATTATATAAAATTCACAAACTCAGAGTTAGTGTAATTTGTCCAAAAAATAAATAAGTTCACACTTACCAGCTTTATTCAATATATAAAATTTTTAGATACTATTTTTTCCGATATATTCTTCAATAGTAATCCCATTAGCAATTAAATCTGTTTCAAAAGGGTTTTGACAATCTTCAATTTTATCAAAACCAATATAAGGAGTAGGGATATACATAGCCGGGCATCTCATTACTCGGCAAATATTCCTATATTTGCCGTCAGCTCCTTGAATAATAGTTCCATCTTGGCTACCACAAATAGGACAAATTCCATTATACTCCATACTTTACTCCTTAATAATTTCAATACGATTATTTCCAAGTTCATATGCCATGATGCCATTAGTCTGACCATTAATAATCTTAGAAAAAATCTGTTCAATTTTAGATTTGCTACCCTTCAAATCCTTAGTATTCTCCATAATAGTTCTGGCAGTTTCAATAGGAACAATAGCACCATTTAATTTCACACAAAGACTACCAGTAGTAAGACTGGCCTTGAAAGCCGCAATCATTTGCTCATTTCTTTCAAGCATAGTTTTTTCATTCTCTTCTGCGTCTTTCTTTGCCCGAGCCTGATTCTCTTCTACACTAACCCATTCAAGATTATCAACTCTATTATTACGAGTATTATGGTCCAGATGGTCAACAGTCATACCGGCACATCCGGGCACAGGTTTGAAAATCATCATAACAAGACGGTGGACAGGCTCTCCACGAAATACAATATAATTATTCTTTGCTGTTGGAGAAAGAATATTACCATCTTTATCTTTGAATCTGCCAAAAGAAGATACATATACATCCATTGGCATATAATACTTCCACTTTTCAATGTTGAAATGAAGTTCGGGTACTAAGTTTTTAAGATTCATAAAATATCAACTCTTTCTTTTATTTTTCATTTTCTATAAATATTATATAATATTTTTTTAAAAAAATCAATAAAAAGAAAAACGAAGGATGATAAAATCACCCTTCGTCTTATTTATATTAACCTTACTTCTTGTTACTAAGATTTTTAACGACTTCTTCAAGAGGAAGACCACGAAGCATCTTATTAGCAACATCAGCAACGCTCTCATTACCCTCGGCAATAGCATAAGGAGCGATAGCATGGACAAGACCATTAAGCATATCTACATTAGCATTACTGGTTAGAGCAGCAACAAGGTCAGGACCAATAGAGTTCATAATGGAAGCAACAGTCTCCGCATATACCTTCTGTTTGGTCTCTTCAATCTTTGCGAGCGCAGTCTGCTTATTAATATCCTGCTGAATATCTTTCTGCTTGCGTGCACGGTCCGCATCGGCGATCGCATCAGTAAGAACCTGAAGGTCCTTCATAGCCTGCTTTGCAGCAGTTGCCTCAGCTTCTTTAAGTCTGTTAACCTCAGCCTGAATTTCAAGACGACGGAGCTCTTCTTCACGTTCCAGTTCCATCTTATGAATCATTTCCTGAGTCTTAACTTTATTTTCTTTCTCTTCGGCAAGAGCCAACTGTTCAGCTACCTGGACACGCTTATCAGCTGTAGAAAGTTCAAGAGACTGTTCAACCATATCATGCTGATGCTCAGTAAGCATTTCATAAATATCGCTTTCAACATCAATTGCGAGGACTTCACAATCAGATACAAACATACCATTCTCAGGGAAGAAACGACCCTTATGTTCAGCCTTATCAGCATCCTTAATAGTGCTTCTATCCCGTGCAATAGCAACATCACGGACAATATCGACATAGTTCTGATAGAACTCTTCAATAGTATAATTCTTTGCGGCACGCTTTAAGAGAGAACGCTCACGGTCGCACATGAATTTTACATAATTGTCAATATTAAACCACTTATCCTGATATGCCTTATCAAAATCAACAAGGTAAGAAACCTTAATATTGCAACGGACAAAATCTTTTGTCTCAACAGAAATCATATCAGATACTTTATTATTCTCGTGACGGAGGAATGCTGTATGAATAAGTTTATCAGTAGTCTTAGGACGACCAGTAGAAAGGTTCAGTTCTTCAAGGGTCTGGTCATAATCCAACATTACGGTCTGCGGCCCGCAAACCACTTGACGAGTACCATTTTTAGAAATTACATTTACAGCATAACCAGTCCACACATCAACTGTTACGACACCCTCATACTTAGTGTCAAGAGTAATAGTACGAGGCTTAGTATAAGAAGTACCACGAGAAATATTAGCCTTTGCCTCAAGATTAGCGAGTGTGTCACCAAAACTACTAGAAGTACTATAAGCAGTAAATTCATCAATAGACATGGTTTTGAGAGACTTTTCAAGACTACTTTCATTAAGAGAAGCATTATACATAAGAGCTTCATTATTACCAGGATACATCAACTCACACTGATGAGGAGTAAGCTTACGTTTTACAACAACTTCATACCGTGGGTCAGGTAAATACATAAGAGGACCTTTAACAGTCTTAATCTCACCAGTAAGACGATTCATAATATAACGACCTTCACCCTCTGGAATTGCAATAGCATGATGCATCATTTTATTATCATAAGTGATAATAGCATGTTCAGGACGAGGATAATAAATCATCTGATCTTTACCTGTAATAAACATCTCTTCACCAACAGGATGGACGGTTTTCTTATCATCGTCGGTGTATTCAGCAATTACCTTAACATAGATACCAGAAATAGGAGACAACTCAACAGCACGAAATACAAACCCACCCTTGGGGCTCGTCACAAAAGTTTCAGTAGGCTTGGGGAATACAACATCAGGACCATGGACATATCTTTTATTACCGTCTTCATCCTTCAAGATACAATATTCGAGACGTTCAAGAGTAACAGCATCACGGATATATCCATTATTATCGTTATTGTTAATAGCAATAACTTCAATACCAGTAGGAGGGATATAGAAAGAAACCTCTGTGCCCTTAATGACCAAAATCTGACCATTTACATAAGTATGCTTATCTTCAATAATCTTTCCTTCTGGGTCACGCACTTCACCAGTAGATGCGCTTGCCGCATCAGCTTCATATACTCGCGCAAGAAGATATTGGTTAGTACGAAGCGCATGACCACGAATAACCTTCGCCATCTGGCCAGGATAAAGAGCAAAACTTACAGGCCCAGTAATATTAATTTTCTTACCAATCTCCATATTCTCCGGAAGAACATTAGAGGTGCCTGCAGTAGGATGTTTATTATCTTTCGCGGGGTTCTTTAAAATACAATACCAGTTTTCTGGAGCAATAGTAAGAAGATTAATAGCACGGTCATAAGAGCAAGGCTCAAAGCGTTTTGTCGTAGCATTAAATCTTACAAGACTATCACTTTGTGAAAGAGACATCTTAGTTGGACCGACCAAGCAGGAAATAAATCCCTTTGTGCTATCAAGCACATAGGCATATTCATTTGAGGAAAGAACCAAATCTTTCTGATTATTATCGTTCATATATCATTTTCCTTTTCTTTTATTTTTTCTATATATATTATATAATATTTTTTATTAAAAATCAAGTGGAAGAATAATTAATCATTATTCTCCCACCCTTTATCACGAACTATGTAAGTATCTCCATCAATACTTTGTAGCTCGTATGTATCAAAAAATTCTTTTGCTGTAACTGTATCATTAATAGTAATAGTATATTCAGGGACTTCTTTATAAACTGGTTTGCTATGCCAAATTTCAATCGCAGCAATAACTGCTATAACCATTAAAGTTATAGGAAGAATAATCCCAAATGGATTTTTTTCTACTCGATAACAAGCAATTGTGGCCCAAGTTCCAAAACATATAGCAATTATAATTCCAATAGTTAAAGCAATTGTGGGGCCAAGCATGCCTCCTGTAGTACCCCAAGTTTCTCCAATTTTAATATACTGAATTGTTTCATTAATAATATCCATATTATTTCTCTTTATTCATATAAAAATTAGGACTTTTAACTAAATACCAGTCAAGTTCCCCAGTATCATCATAATGTTTCCACCGATTAGCAATATTATCAAGGAGTTCAATATCATTATAATATTGTTCAACATGCGGCCGTTCAATTCTGTCAGCATGGTAATGCCCAAAAAGCCAAGCAAAATTTACCACGATTTTTTCAGCAATTATATCCATCCAATCTTCCATAGATGTGTCTACTGTTGACTGGTCTACAAATCCCAAGAACAAATCTGTTGGTTGATATTTCTTAGGACAGGTATGAGTAAATACAAAATCAAAAATGTTATTATGAGAATTTTCAATCATGTTATCACAATCTGTCATTTCTAACTGTGATAGACATTCATCATTGAACCATCCGCTCTTTTTAGCAACATTTGTTGCTTCTGTCATATTGAACCGGCTAAGCCGATACCACTTATCTACACTATATGCACCACCAATGACAAGACACCGATAACCATTGATAGTATAAATATCATAATCACGGAAATATCGAATATGAGGATATTCAGGCTCATAATATACAGGGCCATTTACATTTTCATCAAACATCATACTCATATTAGGCAACCGAATAGGCCGGCATTCATGATTGCCACGAACCGCATAGATATAATACTTCTGCGCTTCAATAAATTCCTTCTTCTTTTGGTCGGTTTTATTTAACCAAAAGTTAATACCAAAATCTCCAAGGATAATAACCGCTGTTGTTTCTCTTTCATAATTATTTGTTACAAGTTGGCTGATAAGTCTATCTACATCTCCATGAAGGTCGCCTCTCACCAAAAAGGTCTTAATCATTTTATTCCTCCTTTATTCATAAGCATCAAATGATTGAGTATATAAAAAAAATAAACTTTTATCACATAGTTCATCAAGTTCCTCAATAGAATAATCTTTTAAATGAACTCTGATTTCTTTTATTAAAGCTTCGGCTTTATATGTTTCAATTACTGGTAATTTAAACTAATCCATTATATTGGTTCTCCTCTATAATTAAACACATAACAAGGTTTCTTTTTCATTTTCATAGTTTGTATCATATGTTTTGTACCTTTACTTTTACCATCCCAAAAAGCAATAAGGGCATCAGCGTATTCTCCCATTTCAGCATTACGAATAAATCCAGCATTTTTGCCATATTTATCCCATTCAGCGGGGAAATGTTTAACTGGAATATTATGTTCAATTGCCCAATGAGAGCCAAGCGTATCTGCGCCTTTTGCATCACCACTAACTATTTCTTCAAGTTTAGGGCCATAATACATAGGAAGTTTTCTCATTGAATTAAGAATGGCACAAAGTACATTATAATTATTAAAATCTCGTCCGCCTGCAATAATTACTTTCATTTTCTTTTAAATTCTGGATATTGAACGACTTCTTCAATATCACACTCCTGGTTTAATTTTCTAAATCCCATAGTATCATCTTCAAATATGTGAAGAAAACAAAGCCCGAAAGTCACTCCATCGGGAGTATAATATTCACAATTATTAGGATTACATTTAGGATATTTTTTAGTCATTATTCCATTTCCTCGATTTCAATCAAATCCATCATAGAATCTCCAATATCTTCTACTCTATAATCATCAACATAGAAATCAAGACCTTCCATCCCATCTGGGCCATTCAGCATATCCAAAATTTCATTTTCATTTTCTGCTTCAAGATAACCTTCCCAATGGCCTGTCCTTAGATACCCCATAACATACTCTACTGGAACACTAACATAAAATCTTTTCAAAATAATCAATCCTTTATTATTTTATTTCTATAAAAATTATATCATATTTTTTTATAATAATCAATAATAAGAAAATCTTGACTTTCCAAAAATTTTATGATAAAATATTTATAGTATAAATAAAAGGAGTTGTTATTTTGAAAAATCTTGGAACAACTGAATATTTAGACCAAGGTATTGCCGCCGAACCAGGTGATATAATTTATTGCACTAGTGATAATAAATTATATGAATACTATGATGAGGGTCTTGGAAAGCCATTTGGTTGGCGAGAAAAAAAGATTGATAAAACTGCTATGTTAAATCTTGGCATGACAGAATATGAAATAAATAAATTAGTTGTTGGGCAATTACCGTCACTAATTACTGAAAATCAATTAGCATCCGGTAAAGCCCTTATAAAAGAATTTGTACATAATTATTCTCCATTTACAATGGGGCATTATATGCTTCTTTGTAATGAATTGCGTCATTATACTGTCTTTGAAGTATGTGATGAATATGAAGAAAAGGCAGAAGATATTATCTTAGAAGTTCTTCAAAATGTGGGAGTAATTCAACAGATTAATAAAGCAGAAAATGAAAATGCTATTGAGTGTTGGATAAAAAATCAAAATGGAGTATTTATGTTTATGTTATTTGATTATGATTGGGGGTTCATTACATGCCAATAATGTTTTGTTATATTGACCCATTTATTATGAATCAAGAAGTTGTTAAATTAACACCAGGAGATACAGAGATTATTTTTAGAGGGTCATTGGATTCAATTAGTGCTTTTATGGCTGCTGAATATAATAAAGGTGGTTATGATAAAATTGCGTTAAAGGGTACTCTTGCCGATACAGTTGCTGACCAAATTCGTAATGATAGTCAGACTAAGTATGGTCTTAAACATATAGAAATTGAGGTATTACATTAATGATAAAATATTTAATTAGTTCTGTGAATACTGTTCGTGTTCATACTGTTGCTGATGTTGAAGAACTTCATGAAGAATTGAAGAATGATAGTAATTTTGATTTAGTATCTTTTAGTTATACTACTAAGGATATAAAAGTAAAGCGTGAAGTTGTTGACCAATATCAACTTGTAAAGTATAAACTTGTCTTTACAGATGAGAAAGAGCCAGAGTGTCAAATGGAGGCTGAGTATCATGAAGTTTGAGCGTGTAAGTGCTTATCCTGATGCAGTTTTGCCTACTCGCGCAACCAAGGGTAGTGCAGGTTATGACTTTACAGTAGCAGAAGATACTTACTGCCATCCTTGGGAAATTACTTATGTGCCTACTGGTATAAAAATGTAGATTGATGAAGGTTATGATTTGCGTTTAAGTCTTCGTAGTTCTGCTCCTAAAAAGTATGGTGTAATACTCGCTAATGGCATTGGTATTATTGATAGTGATTATTATAATAACGAAGAAAATGAAGGACATATTATGTTTGCCATTATCGCTATCAAAGATACTGTATTGTTAAGAAAAGGTGAGCGCATCGGGCAAGGTGTAATTGAAAAGTATAATTTGACTGATGATGATATAGCGGATGGTATTAGAGCCGGGGGGTTTGGTTCCACTAATCTCACTGATACTTTTGCTGAAAATTGGATGGGCGTTGCTCCATGAGATTACTCGCTTTAGATTAGGCAAGCCGTATAAGCGGTTGGTCTATATTTGAAGACGATTAGTTAATAGATAGTGGAACATTTACTCTAAAATCAGATGATATTGGAGAGCGTTTAGTTGATTATCGTAAGCATATTGAAAAACTAATTGAAGATAATGATATTGACGAAGTTGCTTTTGAAGATATACAAATGTAGTCTTAGATAAATAATGTTTAGACATTCAAAGTTCTTGCTGAAATTTTTGGTGTAACATAGGAATACTTAGCATCACATCAATATGGTTATCATATAGTTAGTTCAAATACTTGGAAATCATAGTTAGGGATAAAAGGAAGAACTCGTCCAGAGCAAAAAAAGGCCGCATAGGCTTGGGTATTGGGAACTTATGGGAAAAAAGTCTCATAGGATGAAAGTGATGCAATTTGTATCGGAGCCTCTGTTGTAAAACAAAATATAAAGAAAAAAGCTGACTTCAACTGGGCATGAGGTCAGTTTTTTATAATTTATTATTTATAAATTTTTAATATATTAGAAGGGTGTATCCCAGGAACAGAAAGAGGTGCGGTAGAATTGATTGACTTTATTATTCAATATTGGGTTGAAGTATTATTCGGTTTAATTTGCACTGGAATGGCATTTGTTGTTCGTCATCATGTAAAGTTAATTATAAAAGATAAAGAAAGATAGTCAAAAGATACATTAGATGCAATAAATAAATAGTTTGAAGAATAGAATAAAGGCATGAAAGACCAAATGGCTGAATGTTATAGCAACCTAATTGAAGTCGTTAGCGAGTCAGAAAAAAAGGCTCGCGCAGAGGATGAAAAAATTCATAAAGAGATAGACATAGTTAGAAAAGGAATGCTTTCTATTGAAGGTCGTGCATTTATTAGCGAATGCCGCAGATTACTTGATGCTGACCATGTAATTACTTTTGATGAATATAGAAAACTTCAAAAAGAGCATACAACTTATAATGATTTAGGTGGTAATCATGACGGAGACTTATTATTTGAAATGGTTACTGCTAAATATAAAAAGACTGTTGCTACTGCTGATGCAGAAGAATTTAGGTATCAATAAACATAAAGAGGGGTATTTAATTATGCCTCTCTTATTTTTATTATCTTGACAAAAAGAATTTTTTATGTTATACTTATAATATAAAAATGTATCTGTGAAAAAGGAGATTTTTTATAAATGAGTAAAATTATTAAAATTACTATTCCAGAAGAAATTCGTGATATGGTTTAGAAAGCAAATGTTGAACGTGATGCTCGGCGTGATATTTTAACTTATATTATGGCAAATACAGATATAAATATTCCAGAAGAGCGCATTGCTCAATATCAAAAAGAATATGATGAAAAATATTTTTCTTTTGAGAAAGCAAAAAGTATTGTAGAAAAAGATTACGTTATGCCTGCAACGGAAGGTAAAGCATCTAATTGGTCTCTGGATTACTCATCTTGCGTTGTTACTATTACTATAAATGAATAATAACCGTAAGAGAACCGAGACATATCAAGATATGATATCTCGGTTTTATCCATTCCCTTATGATAGACAAAAAGAGACCAATAAAATTTAGACAGCAAATGTAACTTTTTAGGTTACTGATGCTTGTAATCTTAGATGTACTTATTGTTATCAGATAAATAAAAGTACTCATAAAATGCCTTTTGAGGTAGCGCAAAAATTTATTGATATGCTTCTTGAAAATGATAAAAATACTCAATAGTATTTAGATACATGGGCCTGTGATGCTATTATTATTGAATTTATCGGAGGAGAGCCTTTTCTTGAAGTAGAATTGATAAATTAGATTATGGACTATTTTATTAAGCGAATGATTGAAACTAATCATCCATGGCAATATAATTGGCGTATATCTATTAGTTCAAATGGTACATTATACTTTGAGCCAAAAGTATAGGATTTTATAAAAAAATGGATGGACCATTTATCTTTTAATATTTCTATTGATGGTAATAAACAATTACATGATGCTTGCCGTATCTTCCCAGACGGTTCAGGTAGTTATGATAAAGCAATCGCAGCAGTACGTCATTATGTAGATGTACTAGGTGGTAATATGGGCAGTAAAATGACATTAGCCCCAGCTAATATAGAATATACTTTTGAAGCTGTAAAAGGATTAATTGATCAAGGGTATACAGAAATAAATCTTAATTGTGTATTTGAAAAAGGTTGGACTGAAGAACATGCTACTATTTTATATAATCAATTAAAACAATTAAGTGATTATCTTTTAGAGAATGATTTAGAAGATAAAGTTTATATTGCTATGTATGAAAAAAATTATTTTAAGCCAAAGGATAGAACAGATAGCCAAAATTGGTGCTGGGCAGCGGGTACTCCTATTTTAACCCCAAATGGGTATAGGCCAATTGAAGATTTATAGATTGGAGATTTAGTGTATACTGCAGATGGAACAATTCACCCTATTATTAATACTATGTCTCATTTTGCAGACAATTGTGTAATTCTTCATAATAGCGGAACTTTTGATTTAATATGCACTAATAATCATAAAGTTTTTGCAAAGCCTTTTGATTATTTAGGTAATAAAGGCAAAAAGCATTGGAAACCTTATGGCAAATATGAAGTAAAAGATTTAGGGCCAAAGGATTATATTGAATTATTTAAATTGCCAGAGGGAAATATTTCTGTCCCATATGATTTTGCCTATCTTGTCGGTAGATATGTTGGAGATGGATGGGATATTAGAGACAATGAAGGACATTGTATTTGTTGCGCTTTTGAAGAAACAAATGAGTTATCTCAATACTTTAATAGAGCGGGTATTGTTTATACAATAAATAAAAATAAAACAGTAGACCAATATAATATTATTCAACACGAAGCGAATAATAAACTTCATAGTATTTTAAAACATTGTGGCCATTTAGCCACTAGAAAACGAGTTCCAGAAGAAGTATTCAATTGGGATAAAGAAAGTATTGGAGCTTTTATTGATGGTTATATGGCAGCCGATGGGTCTATTCACTCTAATGGACAATATCGTATAAATACTGTAAGTTATGAATTAGCTGAAGATATTATGCTTCTTCTTCGCACAATTGGATATACCCCAACTTGTTATAAAAATGAACGAGGCGGAAAATCTACTATTTTAGGGCGAGAAGTAAATATTCATGATAGATATGAAATTTATTTTTATGAAGAGCCTGAACGAGCCAGATATGTAAAGTATACTCAAGAAGATAATAAATTATGGACTTCACATCTTTAGATTATTCCGACTAAGCCTCAAGAAGTTTATAATATTACTGTAGATACAAATCATAGTTATATTGCTGGTGGCATTGTATCTTCAAACTGTGGTGGAAATGGTTCGATGATTTCAGTAGATTGGAAAGGTGATATATATCCATGTATTAGATACATGGAATCTTCTCTTGGCAATCAAGTTGAACCTATTATAATTGGGAATGTAAATACTGGAATAATGACAGATGCCAAGTGCCGTAATTGTATTAATGCCTTAAAAGCTGTAAATCGTATTACACAATCGACAGAAGAATGTATAAATTGTCCCATAGCAGAAGGATGCGCTTGGTGTCAAGCATATAATTACCAAGACAGTGGTGGAAATTTTAATCATCGTGCCACTTATATTTGTATTATGCATAAAGCCCGTGCCCTTGCTAATGCTTACTTTTGGAATTTATACTATTGGAAGCATAAAGAAAATATTAGATTTAAATTATGGCTTCCAGATGAAGAAAGTTTAAAAATTATATCTCAAGAGGAATTAAATTTATTAAAAGCTCTCCAATATCCTATTGAGTAAAATCATAAAAAGAAAGGAGAGAAAATAATAATGGCTATAAAAACTCATGAAATTATTACAAAAACTGATATAGATTCTTTAAAACAAAAAATAAAAACTTTGTATGAAAAAAGAACTTTAACAGTCGAAGGCAGAACTCTATCAAATATATCTCAATAGAATCATGCGGCCATTTTAAACGCTGATACATCAGATAATGAAAAAATTATTTCTACATCTGATTTAGGAGCATTATTAGATGCCTGTTTTGTAATTAATGATATCCCTAATTTAGTTACACTTGCGCATAATGAAAATAAATATATTTTTCATAATTCTAGTAATGAAGATATATTAACTTGGTTATCAGATGAAAAGATTAATGCCACTGGTAATTCATCTAACCACGGATGCCGTGGAGCTTGTGTTGGTATTTGTAGCGGTGGATGTTATGGAAGTTGCAATGGAAATTGTGGAGAAAATTGTAATGGAGGCTGTACTGGTGATAATTAGGGAATAACTGGATATAGAAATGGAGCATCATGTTCTCAATGTGGTTCTACCTGTTCTTATACTTGTGCTAATACTTGTAAAGGGAATTGTGCCTAGGGGAGTGATACTATGGCATATTGTTTAGATGCTTGTTCAATAGCTTGTTCTGCTACTTGCGGGGGTGGATGTAGTTCCTGTCAAGGCGGATGTAGCGGTTGCCATAATACTTGTGGCACTTAGTGTTATCAAAGTTGTAAAAATAATTGTGATGATGAATGTTCTGGCTCTTGTCGAAAAAATTGTGGCGGAGCTTGTCAAAATTCTTGTAAAGATGAATGTGCTATAGATTGTAAATCTACATGTTATGGAACTACTACTGGAGGTACTTATACATAAAATAAAAAATAGGGTATGTAATAATTTACATACCCTTTATTTTTTTAAATACTTTATTTGTAACCATTATGATTTCATTCCCATAGGTAGAGATTATATCTGCTAATAACTCTTCCTAATCTTCTGTCAATAATACCTAATAACTAAACATAGCAGCATGTGTCACCTCATGACCTAATACCTTATAAAACTTGCTCTCACTTAGACCATCTGCTATATAAATAGTTTTAGTTGCATTATCACAACATCCAAGAGTGAATCTATCATAGTTCATCAATAAAGCCGGGAAAGTAGGAGGGACTATTTTTACCCTCCATACTATCCCATTAATTATGAAACTCATAATTATTTTGTATTACTACTATTATTTATTTTAGTAGCAAGTTGTTGTAATTTACTAGAAAGGACTTGGCGTTCTTCCATAGAAGATTCTTTTACCATATCAGTAAGGTCTTCACCTAAATCTTTGATATAGTGTTCAAGTTCTTTCATGCTTTGCTGGTCGTCTCCATGATACATTTTACCTTCCATATACATGCGGCGAGACATACCGCTACGATCACCAAAGTGTTCATTGCGCCACTTATCATCACGCATCATATAAGGGGCATATTCCATATATGGTACATAGTATCTATTACTATTGCCATTATTAGAAGAAGCATATGTACCATCGCTATTTCTGGCTTGACCATCATAATACATGCGGCCGCCACCATAATAACCGCGGCCTATATCACCTTCCATATAGTAATTGACATTCATATTATGCTCTTTTTCTTCGGCAGATTTTTCCATTGCCTCAGTAATAGCGCAGTAATACATAGCCTCTTCAAGGTCTTTTATCATGTCAATGACTTCGCCCATTTCTTTGGCATTTACCTTTTCAAGGTTGCCAAGTTGACCTTGTACTTGACTGACAAGGCATTGTTTGATATTTTTTAATTGTTCCATATCAAGCCACCCTTTCTACTATTAAATCAATATTTTCGGTATCAGTAGAAGAAGTTCCAATGTTAGCAAGAGAAATTTGCACGCAGCATCCAGCAGGAACATCAACTAATGTAGTAGCACCTACACTATTGAATTCACCTACTGCGGCTGGGGTACTAACAGTGCGTGAGGAAGCAAGGACTTCCCCACTTATACGCACTGCCATTTCAATTGGGGCAACTTCTGCTCCTTCTGAAAGAGCAACATTGCCGTGATATGATACGCGGAATCTACTACGAATCTGTGGGCCGATACCTCTTAGAGTGACGATACCAGAACCAACTCTCCAAAGAATAGAAGAGGAGCCTGAGGAGAGCGCAGTTTGGAACATCACAGATTCATTTGCTTCCACGGTTTGTCTATCATTTGCAAATAATTCCATTTCTTTCCTCCTTTTGGTTTATGGATTAGGCAATAATATTACCTGTTCCATAGTAGAAGCCCAAGTTGTTATTGCCGCATCCGCAACTGCTATATGGGTTGCAAGTGAGATATGCGGGCATTGGGCATGGTTTTAACTGAGATAAGAGATAAGCGTTCTACTCGCTCTGTGAGATTTGACCTTTGAGTGCCTGATTTTCAGTAGTAAGAGCAGTAATACGGTCTTGCACTAAGAAGTCAAGAATCTGACGAGTATTAGCATTCTGGTTATCAATAACATCACGAGCAGCAGTAGTGACTGCGGCACGGTCAGCACAAGCCTCGGTTGCGAGATTATAATTGAGTTGTGCGAAGGAATTAGTAACATTTTGGTCAGTATTGCAGTTTGCGAGTTGCTGTGCGGCCTGCATTGCGGCGAGTTGTGTAGAAAGAGTAAAGGTATTCTACATATTAGCCATAGTTCCAGATGTAATAGCAGAAGTAATAGCATTAGTATTCTGGCAACTTTGTAAACCTAATGCACTGATATCACTCTGAACAGCAGCAGTACCTGCGGCAACAGCAGCGGCTGTGTCAGCAAAACCAGTTAAAACGCTAGAGTTGAGGTCATAGAAACCATTTCTTGTGGCTCCAAGACTATCTAATCCATAAATAGTGGTTGCGGCACCGTTGCCTCCGCCATTACTCCAACCACCATTATTTCCCCATCCGCCCCAAGCGAAGAGGAAGAGAAGGATTATCCACCAACCAGATCCACCAAAGAAACCATCTCCACCATAACCGCCACGGCCATTACCAGTCGCAGCAGCGATGTCAGCTAAAGAATAACCATCGTTTGAATTGAACATAACATATGTCCTCCTTTAATAAATATATTATTTATCGCTTCTGGACATAAGTTTATGACTTGCGCGCTTATAGTCCTAAACTTTGTTTGAAAGCGGTAAATTCTTTATCAAAGTCTATTCCACGCTGGGCGCAGATATTACGAGCGATTTTTTCAATATCTGCGGTATTTCCAGCCTGGGCCAGACTAAGGAGGTTCTAACCCATTGGGTTCTGCTATGCCTATTGTTGTAGATACTACAACATCATTTGTTCAGGATTTTGTCCTGACTTTGCCATCTGAATCATTACTTGAATTGGATTTATATTGTTCAATTAGAAAACCTCCTTGTATGATTGAGGGGGCGTTGGTTCAGTTGGCTATGCCACACCAGCGGCTGCGGCCTTTGTTACTTTTGTTGAGAGTAATTCAGAAATACGAGCCAATGCTTGGTCAAACTCTGTACGCGTAATATAATCTCCTTCTACTGGATCAGCAGGAAGGGGTTTTAATTCATACATATTGAGAAGTGCAACGCCATCCATTCCAACTGTTTTTGTGTATATTCTTTTATTTGCTATATCAGGAAAATAAAAGATGCTACCATCAAAATCAATGGATGATGCCTTTACTTCTTCTAATGAAGAAACTGGATGCCCTTTTA
>Ga0247611_10002273_pt1 | contig 31482 bp, 25 predicted proteins | sample 177DNAGHGhighgp2_FD_192422 | JGI IMG/M metagenome (GOLD analysis project Ga0247611, IMG submission 192422) | Sheep rumen microbial communities from Palmerston North, Manawatu-Wanganui, New Zealand - 1770 DNA GHGhigh gp2 | ecosystem: Host-associated > Mammals > Digestive system > Stomach > Rumen... | reverse complement strand
TATCTATTGGTATTAATCCTGTAATTAAAAATTATACTTTTATTGGTAATATAGTACCTCCAACAGGTATCAAGGATGTAGAATTCGAGAGATTCGACATTGACGATATGCCAGGTACAAGTAGTATCACTATAGCATAAGGCATAAACTCTTCCACGGGTAATAGCAAACATTGAAACCAAGCATTATGATAAAAGAACAATATATTCCGTTCCATATAATTATAGATTGTCCGTTTCAAGATATTACTTTGGACAAGAATTTGACGCCTGTAGGAAAAAAACATTGTGCCTGTATGATTAATGACTTCGAAGATGGAAAGTGGATGACAGATTCATTTATGGAGTATATATGGGACAATATTGCTGAAACAGCGCTTAATGCGGAAGAGCGAGCTGCTTTAGGGAAAAGACCATCTTCTTTATTGGCTAAGGCTGCTCGTAATCTTAGAATAACCGATAGTGATGTTTCTGGAGGTGAGATTGCAGAGATTTTATTATATGCCATAATGAGAAATTTCTATGGTGCTCTACCCGTAGTCCCTAAGATTTTTTATAAACAAAATATAAATGACTTCGCCAAAGGTGCAGATAGCGTTCATGTAGTGGTGGAAGAAAATGGGAGTTTCTCTTTTTGGTTAGGTGAGGCCAAATTCTATAACACCTTGGAAAACCCTAGACTTGATAAGATTGTCGCATCTGTACACGAAACGTTAACATCTGATAAGATTAAGAAGGAAAACGCTATTGTCGTAGGCTTGAAAGATATAGACAATCTTGGTATACCAGATACGACTGTTTCGGCAATCAAACTGCTTCTTGAAAGAGACACTTCCATAGATAAAATTAAACCTCATCTGCATATTCCAATACTTCTGCTTCATGAGTGTGAGATTACTGCTAGTACTACAGGGTTATCAGATGAATATATAGTCGCCATAAAAGAAAAGTATGCAGATAGAGCTACTGCATATTTTGCAAAGCAGATTGAACAATGTAGTAAGGACATCTACCTATATTCAGAAGTTTCATTTCATCTTATTTTGATACCAGTTCCAAATAAGATGCAGATAGTCGACAAGTTTATTAATCGTGCCAATAACTATAGATAATGGATGATCTCGTATTTGAAAAATGTAGCGAAATCAATGTGACACTACAACAAGGGAAGGAGTCAGATGCACGTAACCTGTTGATTAAACTCCTTGGTTACATGTCTATCCATAATATTAAATACACACCACTCGTTAATGCATTAATACGAGAAGTCGGTCTTTATCCTTATATGGATGAGGCTACAACCAATTGGAACGATGCTTTTGCCTATAACCTCTTTAAGGTGGATGTCGGATTGGATGAGGACAAGCCTTTACATAGAGAACAATATCGTTTACTTTCAGCTTTACTTGAAGGGAAGGATATTGCAGTTAGTGCCCCTACTAGCTTTGGAAAGAGTTTTGTTGTTGATGCATTTATCCGTATCAAACGACCTGCTAACGTAATGATAATTGTACCAACAATTGCTCTTACAGATGAAACGAGAAGGCGTATCTACAAAAAATTTGCTAATGAGTACAATATCATTACGACGACAGATGAAGACCTGAAAGAAAAGAATATTTTTATTTTTCCTCAGGAGAGAGCTTTGCATTATATTGATTTACTAGAAAGTATAGATATTTTGATAGTAGATGAATTTTATAAATCTAGTAAAGCTTTTGAAAAGGAGCGTGCAGCAAATCTCATCAAGGCCATTATCAAGATAGGCGAGAAAGCGAAACAGAGATATTACCTGGCTCCTAATATCAGTAAGATAGAGAATAATCCTTTTACTTCTGACATGGAGTTCATGAAATTAGATTTCAATACTGTCTATCTCACTGTAAATGATTATTATCCTGAAATTCTAAACGATAATGTCAAAAAAGGAGAAAAGTTCATGGAACTTACAAAAGTGATTCAAGGTAAAACGCTAATTTATGCAGGTTCCTACTCCAACATTAACAAGGTTTCAGACTTGCTTTTAGCTAATACATGCGAGAATAATAGTGAATTGCTCAAATCCTTTTCCGACTGGTTAGGGCGAAACTACGACTATAGTTGGTATTTAACCTTGCTAACAAAGAGAGGTATAGGGATTCATAATGGGCAGCTTCACAGATCACTAAGCCAAATTCAGGTCAAGTTGTTTGAAGAAGAGAAAGATGGAATTGATAAGTTGATATCTACGTCATCAATTATTGAAGGTGTAAACACTTCTGCAGAGAATGTAATAGTATGGGCAACAACAGGTCGAGGTTTGAGATTCAATAATTTTTCCTATAAAAATCTTATAGGTCGTGCTGGCAGAATGTTCCGATATTTTATTGGTCATATTTATGTTTTAGCAAAACCTCCAGTTGATACAGATACACAACTTAATATTCCTTTCCCGGAAGAAATATTGGGTACACTCGATAAAGAAAAGTGTAGCAAAGTTTTAACTCGTGATCAGGTCGCTAAAATTAGTGAATATGATAGGGAAATGGAAAACATAATGGGTGAAGTGTATCACGAATATAAAAAAGATTCAGTTATTCAATCTCAAGATGCAGAATTGATTCGTACAATAGCAGGAAAACTTCATAATAATCCAGAAGGTTGGAAAGAAATACAATGGCTAAATAATCAAAACCCAGACTATTGGGATGGAGCTCTATTGAAGATACTTCTGCTCCAACCTGGTAGTTGGGAAACATCTTATCGAGACTACATTGCATTTGTCAAAGTTTTGACTAAAAATTGGACTTCTACTATTCCAGATATGCTTGCCGAGTTGGAACAGTATAATATCGGAATAGACATGTTTTTTAAGCTAGAAAGAAATGTGACGTTTAACCTGTCATCGCTTGTTGGTGATTTGAATAAGCTTCAAAAAGTTATTTTACAAAGAGGTTATGATATTTCCTCATTTAAGAATAGATTATCAAGTGCTTTTCTCCCTCCTGTCGTATATACTTTAGAAGAATATGGTTTACCTCGAATGATTTCAAGAAAGATTCAGGACAGCGGCATAATAAACTTTGAAGACTATGATCTTAATTTGAAAACAGCGATTGAGCAATTTCAACAGATAGGCTGTGATCGTATGAAATTTCTTTTGAAGCTTGATAAATTTGAGAGTTATATTCTCGACTACTTCTATGATGGAATTACATCTGCACAAAGTGAAGAGGTGGATTTTAAAAAGTGACTTGATATCTTACGTAACCATCCATAAGTTTTTCTTATATGATAGGAGATGGCTCTCTGGTATTGGGGAGTATTTTTCAGTCATTGCGTGATATAATCCATTAGTGTCCGATAAAAATCAATAATGGACGAAAAACAGCATTGGAGGCCGCATTTAATGCGGTCTTCTTCTGTATTTTGAAAAAGCAAGCCCCCCTTAGAAAATTGACAGTTGCAATTCGGGCGGTTTGTGCTTGTATAACTGGTTGATCTCAACCCATGTCTTTTCAGGCTCTTCGAGGAACGCCCACATGTTGATGTAGTGCATGAGTGTTTGTCTTATAACGGTAGCCAGTCCGCTGAAACTCCACTTTCTTTTCACCCGTCTCTTTACAAGCGTGAGTAGCAGATTGGCGATGAGAGTGGTCCAGATCTGTGTCTTGATGGCGTTTACGCTCTCGCCGTAGAAATAGCGTAGCTGGAAGTTCTGCTTTAGCTGCTTGAATAGGAGCTCGATCTGCCAACGGCGCTCATAAATCTCAATAATCTCCTCGTAGTCAAGTTCAAAATTATTTGTCAGTAGTGTCTGTGAGCGCTTGCATCCCTCTCTCCAATACTCTATCATCCTTGCCTTGTGCCTCATGTCGCCTTTCTCGAACTCTACAGTGGATATAATCACCTCGACAAGCCCGCGGGGCTGAACCCTACAAACGCTGCTTATGAGCCTGTATTTCAAGTTTGACTTCATCTTTGTCACGTAGGTGATGCATTTCTCGGTCATCAACTGCATGTACTTGTAGTCTATATAAGCCCTGTCCATGGCAACAAACGAGCCCATGGGCAGGTTCAGTATCTTTAGCATGAAGTGGTCGTGCACAGCTGCCGCCGTGAACCGTACAAGGCATGGAACCTGTTCTATTGCCTTCAGGACAGTATGGCACTTTATCCCGCCTTTCTTCTTCCCGTGCTTGGGATGGCGGCCAGCGCCCTTGAGAATGTTTGAGAACAGTGTAATGGTCGTCGAATCAATGATATATAGCGCTTTCTCCCACTTGCGCACAACCTGGCTGTCCGATAAAACACCGCGGTAGCGCTCGTACAGGCTTGTGTAAATCTTCTCGAAAAACACATGGCTGCGACGATTGTTGGCGTCTGAGAGCGTTGAGCGGGACACGAGTTGAAGCAGGCCAAGATGGGACAGCTTGTTGGCCTCACTCATCAGGCCTAACACAATCTCGCGAAGCGAGTCATAGCGGCTGAACACGGCAAAGAGCAGTGTGACCAGATGAGAATAACCGTCAAAGCGCTTGACATAGCGATTGTAGCCTCCCTTTTGAGCTATTTCCTGGATTTTTTGTCTCGAAATTAATTTTATAAGCTGATTAAACAGCGGCTGTCCGATAAAATTACTACTTTTGCCCATTGATTGAAATGTTTGTTTGGTCGCAACAAAGTAAATCAAAAGGGCTGAAACCGCAAAATCTGGTTCAGCCCTATTTTTTTTGCCGCTCAAAATTTTTTGTCGGATACTAATGGAAAAAATATTAGTGGGATTTGACGCACATTGGCAAAAATGAAGAGGAGATAAAAGATTGAATATCAATCAATTATCTCCTCTTTCGGGTGTCCAAGATGAGAGTCGAACTCACACGCCCAATCGGGCACTACCCCCTCAAAGTAGCGCGTCTACCAATTCCGCCACCTGGACAATGAGGTTTTAAACCTGGAGCGACAGACGGGACTCGGACCCGCGACCTCGACCTTGGCAAGGTCGCGCTCTACCAACTGAGCTACTGTCGCAAAAATGTATTTCAAAGAACTGGAGCGACAGACGGGACTCGGACCCGCGACCTCGACCTTGGCAAGGTCGCGCTCTACCAACTGAGCTACTGTCGCAAAAAAGTGCAATCGTGTGTGGTTTTCTGATTGCGGGTACAAAGGTAGTGCTTTATTTTTAACTGGCAAAATTTTTTGCCATTTTTTTGCTGTTTTTTTTGATTATTTTTTTGCTTGAGTTAGGGCAAAAAATCGCTGTTGCAGTTCAATATTCTCAAAATCACCACAATAATGCATTGTGATGGTTGTTGACTGCTGTTTCTCTATTCCGCGCATTTTCATGCACATGTGTGCGGCTTGACACACTACAATCACACCTTTGTTCTTGAGGCTAGTGCTGACGATGTCGCACACCTCTTTAGTTAGGCGCTCTTGCACCTGTAGCCGTCTAGCATAGGTTTCTACCACTCGTGCTAGTTTGCTTAGTCCCACGATTTCTCCGTCGGGTATGTACCCGATGGTGAATGTGCCGTAGAAGGGCAGAATGTGGTGCTCGCACAGCGAGTAGAATTCTATGTCTTTGACGATGACCATTTGCTGGCCGTCGTGTGAGAAGATGGCTTGCTTGATGAGCTGCTCGGCATCGCTGTGGTAGCCGCTGGTGTTGTCGATTAGAGCTTTAGCGGCGCGCTGTGGTGTTTTCAGCAGTCCTTCTCGGTTGGGGTCTTCTCCGAGCAGTTTGATGATGGATTTTATGTGAAAGGATAGTTTGTCAACTAGTTCGTTGTCGTATTGTGGTACTTTGTTGTTGCTCATTATTTCCACACGTTAATGTTGTCGTGAATAATCGTCATTTCTTTAGAGTACATGGGGAAGGACTGTCTCAATTGCTTGAGTGCCCTGTGTGCTGACTCCTCATCTACGAAGTCGCCCACTCTGAGTCGCCATGTTGGTGCCTTATAGGTGAAATAGAATTGATATTGTGGGAATTTCATTGTGATGTCTTTTGCTCGTTTTTGCGCGTTGGCTTTCGCGTTCTTTGATTTGTTGGTGTAATAAACGAGTATGCGATAGCCGTAGCTTCTCATTTCTACCTCTTGGTGCGACTGGAGGTTGGCGCTGTTGTTGCCGGTGCTGTAGTCTTGGTTGAGGGATTCTGGTCTCTTTGGGTCAACGCGGTTGTTGTTGTCGGCGGGGTTGACCGATGTGTTGTTAGACCGTGGGTTTGTAGCCTTGTTGGTGTTGGTGGGTTGATTCTCGGCAGAGGTGGTCTGTTTGCTGGCGTTCTCTTTGTTGGCAGTTTCACCGGCATTATCTGTGGCCTCTGTTTTTTTCTCTGGCTCGGGCTGTGGTCGCCGGTTGTCGTTGATTGTGACCTGTGTCAATGAAATGGGCACAATGACGATGGCCAATAGAGCAGCAAGCATAATGTGCTTAAAATTAGAGCGTTTCATAAATAAAGAGTGTTATGGAGATGTAATTTGGTTACAAAGGTAGTAAATTGTTTTCAGTTAAAGGTAATAAGTTGTTGGTTTTTTTGATAGAATCTTGTTTTTGGTGATTCTTTCGGGTCGTTGATTGTAATGGTGGTGAATCATAAAAAGTTATTCACAATTGGTTGGGCCGATGAGTGTGTTTGGAGAAAAAGTTTTATCTTTGCAATTAGTTTGAAAATTATTTATTTCGTCCTGATGGAGAACAATGATTATATTTACACGCTTGAGATTGCTGTTCGCGACTATGAGCTTGACAGCGAGGGCATAGTTAATAATGCCAATTATCTTCACTACCTGGAGATGACGCGTCATGAGTTCTGCCGCTGGGCAGGTTATTCGTTCAAGGAGATGAACGCCGACGGCATTGTCCCGGTGCTCAGCCGTGTGGAGATTGACTACAAGACTCCCTTGCGCAGTGGCGATGTGATGCTCAGCAGCTTGTGGGTGGAGAAGAGGGGCGTGCGTTTTGTGTTTCATCAAGATATTCGCAATAAATTCACTGGTGAGATGGCGGTGAGTGCTGTAGTGACTGTGGTGAGCCTTGAGGGAGGCCGGCTCTCTCGCGGCGACCGTCTTTTTGAGAGATTTGAGAAATGGCTGTAGGCGGTTCCGACATATTATATCGCATGGCGTTTGCCGGCATTCGTGGCATGGGGGTGGAGCTGGCGCAACGTGTGCTTGATGTCATCCCGAGCGAGGAAGCCTTTTTTGCCATGAGTGAGCGTGAGCTCAAGGACATAACTGGCAGTCGCAGCAAGGTGTGGGAGCGTGGTTTCCGCGACGAGATGCTTCGCAAGGCCGAGGTGGAGCTCCGTTTTGTGGAGCAAAAGCATGTGAAGGTGCTGTATTTCACCGATGATAACTATCCCAAGCGGCTCATCCATGCCACTGACGCGCCCATATTGCTTTATGTGATAGGAGGCTGCGACCTTAATGCTAAGCGTGTTGTCAGCATTGTGGGAACTAGGCGTAGCACGCATTATGGTGCCACCTTTTGCGACAAGCTGGTGAGCGATCTATCTAAGATGCTTGAGGGCGACTTGGTGATAGTGAGTGGCCTGGCCTATGGCACCGACATTAATGCTCATCGTGCATCACTCAAATATAATGTGCCCACTGTGGCTGTGCAGGCTTGTGGCCTTAACAAGATTTATCCTGCTGAGCATCGCGACGATGCTGCTCGCATGGTACACACGGGTGGGGCAGTAGTGAGTGACTACACTAGCCAAGACCAGATACACCGCGGTAATTTCCTAGCCCGCAACCGCATTATAGCTGCTTTAAGCGACTGCACGGTTGTGGTCGAGAGTGCGAGTAGGGGTGGGGCACTGGTTACCGCCAACATTGCTGCAAGCTATAGCCGCGACGTGTTTGCTGTGCCGGGCCGTGTCACCGACGAGTATTCTAAAGGTTGTAATCTCCTCATCATGAATAATAGGGCAGCGGCAATCACGTGTGCTGAAGACTTGGTAAGGGCAATGCGATGGGAGTCGAAGCACATTCCCGAGTCAGCTAAAGAGTTAGAGCTGTTCCCGCAGTTGACGGTGGAGCAGCAAAAAGTCGTTGACATCTTGCGCAAGCAGGGCGACCAGCATATCAACGACCTGGCGGGACTGATGGCATTGCCCATCTATCGCCTGATGGCGATACTTGTGGAGCTCGACACCAAGGGTGTGATAGCCACTCTGCCGGGATGCAGATACACATTAAAGCGATAACGCAAGAGCGCGTTATCGCTTTAATGTAATTATTAGTGACATCGTCGCAACAGGCTGGTCGCTGTGTGGCTTGTCTTAGTTCTGTGATTCTTATAGAAATTATTTGCGTTCCCAAGTGTCGCCGTCGAGTATCATGTCGCGCAGGTTGCGGTAGCGGTGCTTGGCCTGTATCTTGCGCATCTGCACGGTGACGTCGGTCTCGTAGGTGGGAGCGTCCACGTCGCGAATCACGCCGAGCGCTACTGGCAGGTTAGTGCCATCCATCATGGCTAGCTGCTGATGCAGGAAGTTGTCCTGGCAGTGAGCGTCGTGTATGAGCACGTCGTCGATGGTGTATTCTCCATCGTCGAGGCGCACAGCTTTCAGTCCGAAACCTTCTTGCACCAGTCCCATGTCTCGGTTTTTGCCAAAAAGCATCTTCTCGCCATGCACAAGGTGGATGGTGCGGTTAGCGCGCACTGCCTTGTCGGTGATGCGATTGTGGATGCCGTTGTTGAAAATCATGCAGTTTTGCAATATCTCTATAACCGAGCAGCCTTTGTGTCGTGCGCCCTCAACCATGATTTCCTGGTTGATTTTGAGCTCCACGTCGATGCCACGGGCGAAGAATGTGCCGCGGGCACCAAACACTAGCTCTGCTGGGATGAATGGGTCTTCGGTAGTGCCGTAGGGCGAGGACTTCGAGATGCAACCACGGTCGCTGGTGGGGCTAAACTGTCCCTTGGTGAGGCCATAGATCTTGTTGTTGAGCAACAGTAAGTTGAGGTCAACATTGCGTCGCACTTCATGTATGAAGTGGTTGCCGCCAATGGCGAGGCAGTCGCCGTCGCCCGAAATCTGCCACACGGTGAGTTGTGGGTTGGCCACTTTCACTCCAGTGGCGATAGCGCCGCCGCGGCCGTGAATGGTGTGGAAGCCATAGGTGTTCATGTAGTAGGGCAGGCGTGAGCTGCATCCAATTCCCGACACTACAGCAATCATGTGCGGTGGCACGCCGAGTTCAGCCATTGCCTTGTGCAGCACATTGAGCACGGCATGGTCGCCACAGCCTGGGCACCAGCGCACTGCTACATCGTTTTTGTAATCTTTAGGTTCTGGGTTGTTATAAGTCTGTGTCATGATTATTAGCCCTCCATGATTTTTGTTATACCTTCTTCAATCTCGTTAACGAGGAACGGTTGTCCCTGCACCTTGTTGATGCGCTTGATGTTGAGCTCAGGAATCTGGCTTTGTAGGTAGGTGGCAAACTGTCCGCTGTTGAGCTCAGCCACAATCACGGTCTTGTATTTAGTGAGCACCTCGCGGGTGTTGCGTGGCAGAGGGTTGATGTAGTTGAACTGTGCAAAGTCGAGATGCTTGCCAGCCTGGTTCATGTGCTCGAAGGCAGTGTAGATGTGTCCGTAAGTGCCTCCCCATCCCACGATGATGGTGTCGCATCCCTCGTGCTCGCTCTTTACCTCGAGCTCTGGAATGTGGTTGGCCACGTTAGCAATCTTCATGGCGCGTGTCTTAACCATGCGCTCGTGGTTGTCGGGGCTGTTAGAAATCACGCCAGTGTCGTAGTCTCGCTCAAGGCCCCCCACGCGGTGCATCTTCTCGGGCACTCCAGGGAACGACCAGTAGCGCACCATCTCATCGTTGCGGCTGTAGGCGTGCCAAGAGGCTTCTTTGTCCTGTGGCACAAAATTAGGCTTTATCTCGGGATAGTCATCGACGTCGGGCACTCGCCATGCACTGGAGCCGTTGGCAATAAAGGCGTCGGTGAGCAGTATCACGGGTGTCATGTGCTCGATGGCTATGCGTGCCGCCTCAAATGCCATGTGGAAGCAGTCGGTGGGCGATGATGCCGCCACCACCACTAGTGGGCACTCGCCGCTGCGGCCGTAGAGGGCTTGCAACAGGTCGGTCTGCTCGGTCTTGGTGGGCATGCCGGTCGAGGGTCCGCCACGCTGCACGTCGATGATTACCAGTGGCAATTCCGACATCACAGCCAGGCCCATAGCCTCGCTCTTGAGCGAGAGGCCCGGGCCGCTGGTGCTGGTCACTGCCAAGCTGCCAGCATAGGCAGCGCCAATGGCCGAGCAAATGCCGGCGATCTCATCTTCCATCTGGCAGGCCTTCACGCCCAGGTCGCGGCGCTTGGCGAGCTCGTGGAGGATGTCGGTAGCAGGAGTGATGGGGTAGCTGCCCAGGTATAATGGTCGGCCGCTTTTCTCGCTGGCGAGGATGAGTCCCCATGCTGTGGCCTTGTTGCCGTTGACGTCAACATAGATGCCTGGTCGCATGTCTTCGGTCTCGATGCGATATTTCGACACCGAGGCGTGGATGTTGTGGCCGTAGTCGTGTCCGCCTTCAAGCACCTTGCAGTTAGCGTCATAGACTGCTGGCTTGTTGCCAAACTTGTGCTGCAAGAAGCGTCGTGCGCTGGATAGTGGCATGTTGAACAACCAGCATATCAAGCCCAGAGCAAACATGTTGCGGCACTTCATCTGCGACTTGAAGTCCATGCCGCTATCGCTGAGGGCGGCTTTTACCATCGAGGTCATGGGCACTTCCACCACTTGGGTCTTGAGGCCTATCTCCTTGTAGGGGTCGTCGGTGGTGAACTCGGCTTTCTTGAGGTCGATATCTTTGAACGAGTCGATGTCAACGATGGCCACGCCGTTCTTGTTCAAGAACTTCACATTCTGCTTAAGAGCAGCAGGGTTCATCGCCACGAGCACGTCGCACTCGTCGCCAGGGGTGTGGACGCCATGGCCAATGTGCACCTGAAAACCACTCACACCGCTGAGCGACCCTTGTGGAGCTCGCACCTCGGCAGGATAGTCGGGGAAGGTGGAGATAATCTCTCCCATCTCGGCCGAAACACTCGAGAAAATGTTGCCGGCAAGTTGCATGCCGTCGCCAGAGTCGCCCGAGAACCGGACTACTATGCTCTGACGAAACTTAACGTTAGTTTTTCCTAACATGTCGTTGTTTTATTGTTTATGATTTGATATATAATAACTTACTAAGAAAGTAAATAGACTCTCAGGTAATAGAGCAGTAAATGCTGACGCTCACCTGATCCTTAAAAACGGGTGCAAAATTACATATAAATAATTAAATAAAAACCCATTACGCCATTTATTTGCTCCCTTTTAAACCCTATTAACCAATTTAACCCAAATTTAGAATCAGCAGTTAAAAACAAGAGGCTATTGCCCACGTGTAGCAGCCCTCATGTTACTACGCAATGTGAGCTATGAAAATAGGTTGTAAAACGAAACTTATTAACAAAAACATCATTTTTTGCTATTATTAGTGTTGGTTTTAATAATAATGTTGTATTTTTGTGGAAAATAGAATAAAACCGCAATAATCATGTATAAGGACAATCAATTTTACATTGCTCATGGACCTAACGGAGCAATATGCATTAATGGAAAGATGGCTAACCGCCACGGGTTGATAGCTGGTGCCACAGGAACTGGTAAGACGGTGTCGCTGCAAGTGCTTGCCGAGAGTTTCAGTAGGGCAGGAGTGCCTTGCTTCATGGCCGACATCAAGGGCGACCTCTCGGGCATCAGTCAGCCAGGAAAAGTGTCGAGCTTCATTGAGAAGCGCATCCCGGAGTTTGGACTCAGCCAGGAAGACTTGCAATTTGAGGGCTGCCCGGTGAGATTCTATGACGTCTTTGGCAAGCAAGGTCACCCCATGCGCACCCGCGTCTCTAACATGGGTCCGCTGCTGCTCTCGCGCCTCCTGGGTCTCAACGACGTGCAGAGCGGTGTGCTCACCATTGTCTTTAAGGTTGCCGACGAGCGCGGCTTGTTGCTCGACGACCTCAAGGACTTGCGCGCTATGCTCGACTATGTGGCAAAGCATGCCTCGGAATATACCACCAAGTATGGCAACGTGTCGAGTGCCAGCGTGGGCGCCATTCAGCGCTCGCTGCTCGCCCTCGAGGATCAGGGTGGCGACAAGTTCTTTGGCGAGCCGTCGTTCGACATTTTTGACCTCATCGCCACCGAGGGTGGCAAGGGAGTGATGAGCGTGCTCGCTGCCGACGAGCTGCAGCACAACCCCAAGCTCTACTCCACATTCTTGCTGTGGCTGCTCTCGGAAATCTATACCAAACTGCCCGAGGTGGGCGACATGCCCCAGCCCAAGCTCATCTTCTTCTTCGACGAGGCTCACATGCTCTTCGACGACACCTCCAAGGCTCTTGTCGATAAGATTGAGCAGGTGATTCGCCTGATGCGAAGCAAGGGTGTGGGCATCTATTTTGTGACCCAAAGCCCTGCCGACCTCCCCGAGATAGTGTTGGGACAGCTAGGAAACCGCATCCAGCACGCGCTGCGGGCCTATACCCCTCGTGACATCAAGGCGGTGAAGGTAGCTGCCGAGACGTTCCGTGCCAACCCCAGTTTCGACACCACCGAGGCCATCTCTAACCTCGAGACTGGCGAGGCCCTAGTGTCCTTCCTCGACGAGAAAGGCGCCCCCACCGTGGTGGAGCGTGCTAAGATTCTCTTCCCGCTGAGCCAGATTGGCCCCATCGACCCGATGACCCGCAACACCATCATCAACCGTTCGATGATCTATGGCAAGTATGATGAGCTAAAGGAGCGAGAGAGCGCCTTCGAGGTGTTGCTCGCCGAGAGCGAGAAGGAGGCTAAAGAGGCCGCCGAAGCTGCCGCCCGTGCCGAAGCCGAGAAACAAGCTGCTAAAGAAGCCAAAGAAGCCGAGAAACTTGCCAAGGAAGAGGAGAAGAAGAAAAGCAAGCCAGGCATTCTTAGCAAGATTTGGAAAGCCATTGTCACTGCCGTGACAGCCACTATTGCTACTATCCTAGGCACAAAACTGTCTAACACCATCACTGGCAAGAAAGAGCGCAAGAGTTCGACCTCGGCAACTGGCAAAATCGTCAAGAACGCCACCAGCGCCGCCACAAGAACTATTACCCGCGACATCCTCGGCAACCTCATTAAGTGACCGTCAATGGAACCCAACCACTAGTATTCACAATTTTATTCCAGACGATTAAACACGATTAAAGACTATAGCATTTGTTTAGTTTTTAGTCGTGTTTAATCGTTTGACACCAAAAAACGGAAAAAGGGGACGGTTCTCTTTGTCCGTTTTGAACTAATTGGGGACGGTTCTCTTTGTCCGTTTTTTGTTTTTTTGAACTAATTGGGGACGGTTCTCTTTGTCCGTTTTTTTGATTTTGAACTAATTGGGGACGGTTCTTTTTGTCCGTTTTTGTTTTTTTTGAACTAATTGGGGACGGTTCTCTTTTAGTTCAATTTGAAAATTATCCCCAGCGCAGATGAAGCACTGGGGATGATTTTGACGTGACTTTTTCTTTTTGATTCTTTTATTCTGCACCCAGTAAATTGTCATAGACGGCGGTGATGTCGGCAGCAGTAATATTGCCGTCACCGTTAGCGTCGAGGGTGTCGAAATAGGTCATGTCATTGTTGAGCAGGTAGTCGTAGAGTGCGGTAATGTCAGCAGCGGTCACCACGCCGTCGCGGTTCACGTCGCAGGGGTCGGGCTCCACGACGAGGAAGTAGCTCATCACATCGCTGGTGGCATTGCCGTTCTCGTCGAGCATCACGATGTCAACGCGGTGGCGGCCATAGCTCAGCCCGCTCACGTCGAGGTCGAAGTGGATGGCCTCGCCATCGACCACGGTACACTCAGCAATGTGCGTCTCGCCGCCGTCGAACGCCCAGGCGCAGCGCATCGAGCGAGCCTCCTCGGGCAGGGGCGCGCGCACAAACCAGCGGGTCGCTACACCCGTTATGCTGCCGTCGCTGCTCATCGCGGCATAGTGCAGCGAGTGAACACCCTCGCTCAGGTCAGAGACATTAATCTCTAGGATGCCGTTGGTGACGGCGGTCTCGTGTGACATAAGGCTGTCCTCGTCAAACCAATAGAACCCTCGCAATGCTGAGGGTGAGAGCTTTACAAAATAGGTGATGCGCGGTGGAGTCCAGTCGCCTTTATCATCCTGCACCTGAATGCTGAACGTGTGAACGGTGCTCTCCAGAGCACTCACGTCAACGTTGAGATGAAGCGTGTTGCTTATCATTGTGCCTGTAATGGCTTCGTCCTCATTGCGGTCGTACCAGTAGCGGTAGTTATAGCTCACGGCACTTGCACCAAGCCACATCACCAGCATCACAAGCATCAAAGTTAAACGTTTTGTTTTCATACTCATAAAGCGAACATTTTTATTGAGCAGGTTTAACCTCGATGTCAACACTGAGCTTGCCAGCAGGCGTGCTCTTCTCGGCAACAGTCAACTTCGTGATAATTGGGTGGCTGGGGAAGGGACTATATGGCATAGAACCGCCATACATGCCCACCTGTGTGTGGTCATCGCCAAGATAGGTGCTCGCGGCGGTAGGAGTCAATTCAAAGGTCTCATATTCATTGTAGTTCTGGCCATTGAAAGTCTTGAACACTGTACTTAGGTCGCTAACAACAGTATTGGTATTGTTAGGAACATAATTCCCTGAACCATCATCATAGCCTAACACGTTGTCGAATATAGTGCCATTACCATTCTTGCCTACGCAATAATATACAAAGTTGGAACTTGGCAAATTGCCATTGATGAAATTAGTTCCGGTTGAAGTGTTAAATATAATACTATTATAAAAAGTCGAATTATATATAACAAGAGGTCCATTAACACTACCAACATGACTCCCTATAATTGAATTGACCGCGAAGAAACTGATTGTACTATTTGAAGTAGTAGAAGTTGTTGCATCATAAATAAAGCTATTCACCACATTTAACTTTGTTCCAGGATTATTTAAATGTACACTTCTCAAGCATCTGCAATTATAAAGATAGTTCTCAGTGTATCTTGTATTATTATTAGGTTTACCATATAAAGCAGCTGTGATAGTGCATTTATTTAGCTTTATATTGGTGGAATCTAAATTAACTTGAGTGGTAAAATAAATACCTGAGATGTTTACATTGTCTTTCTGAACACGTAGATAACCGGTTGAGCCAGTGCCATCAGCTTTAACTACCGTTTTCTCTACATTGTTGATGGTGTCGGCGACCATTCCGGCACCTTTAATGTTCACGGCTTTGGTAATGATTGTGGCATTAAAAACGCCACTTGAAAGGGTGATGTCGTCGCCATCGGCAGCAGCGGCCACGGCATCTTTAAAGGCGTCAGCACCATAGAAGCACTTCACTGTGCCCTCGTGTGAAAGTGTGGCGGTTGGGGTTTGAGCGTGAGTTGCTGCCATTGCCACAAGCATGGCTGCAAAGAGTAATAAAATTTTTTTCATAATAAAAAAGAATAAGTCTGGCTCCCAGTCCCCAAAAGCCGTTTTCAACAAAAAAAGAAACGTGGAACTGCTATGCCATCCACGAATGAAGGTCCTAGGAAAACCCCGAAAACAGAATGAAAATAGCACTCCACGCTATACACGTAGAGGCACTATGTCATCAATGTTCTCGTTAGAAAATTTCCTAGGTTTTCATTCGAATGATGAGCATAACGCTTCTTAAAAATCTTCGATGTAATGGCAAGCCTCTGCTTGCTGTTGCAAAGATAAAGCAAATTCTCAACATGACAAAACAAAATCAAATAATAATTCAATTAAAACTGTGCATTTTCAATCTGCATAAATAATTAGTTTTAATTCGTTTAATTAGTGTGTACAAAAACGACGAATGCGAGATTAGTTTTAATTTGTTTAATTAGTGTGCACAAAAACGAGGAGTGCGAGCTTAGTGATAATTAGTGTAAATTAGTGGTTAAATTTTCAGTTTTTTGTGGTATTTAAAAGAAAATAGAGTACCTTTGTACTCATGATTGACAGGGAAACGGTAGATAGGATTCTCGACACAGCCGACATTGTTGACGTGGTGAGCGATTTCGTGAGTTTGCGCCGCAGTGGTGCGAACTTCAAGGGTCTGTGCCCTTTCCACGACGAGAAGACGCCGTCGTTCATGGTGTCGCCAGCCAAGCAGATATGCCACTGCTTTGGTTGCGGCAAGGGTGGCAGCCCCGTGAACTTCGTGATGGAACACGAGCAGATGAGCTACGTCGAGGCCCTGCGTTACCTTGCCAAGAAATATAATATCGAGATTCACGAGAAGGAGCTCACGAGCGAGGAAAAAGCCGCTCAAACCGAGCGCGAAGCTATGCTCGTGGTCAACGAGTTTGCTGCGCAGTGGTTTGAGGACCAACTCTTTGGCACACAGGAGGGCAAGGACATAGGCCTTAGCTACTTCTATGAGCGCGGCTTCAACGATGCCACCATCAAGAAATTCCACCTAGGCTACTCGCCACAAGACAGCAAGGCGCTCTACACCGCTGCCACTGGCAAGGGCTACAACAAGCAAAACCTCTTCAACGTGGGTTTGTGCATCGACGACCGCCGTGGTGGAGGCTTCGACCGCTTTCACGGCCGTGTGATGTTCCCCGTGATGAACATCGCTGGCAAGATTATCGCCTTTGGAGGGCGCACCCTCAAGAAGACCAAAGACATAGCAAAATATTTCAACTCGCCCGAGAGTGCGGTCTATGTCAAGAACCGCGAGCTATATGGCCTGTTCCAGTCGAAGCGTGCCATCGTCAAGGAAGACAAATGCTTCCTCGTGGAAGGCTATACCGACGTCATCTCCCTTCACCAGGCTGGCGTCGAGAACGTGGTGGCATCGAGCGGCACCTCGTTGACCGAGGGGCAGATACGCGCCATCCACCGCTTCACAACTAATGTGACGGTGCTCTACGACGGCGACTCGGCGGGCATTAAGGCCTCGCTGCGAGGCATCGACATGCTCCTTGCCGAGGGGCTAAACATCAAGGTGCTGCTCCTGCCCGACGGTGAAGACCCCGACAGCTTTGCTCGCAGCCACAGCGCCAGTGAGCTCAAGCAGTATATTGCCGACAACGAGACCGACTTCATCAGCTTCAAGACAAAAATCCTGCTTGAGGGCACCGAGCGCGACCCCATCAAGCGTGCCGCACTCATTGGTGACGTGGTGAGGTCAATATCGGTGATACCCGACGCCATTTCGCGCTCGGTATATGCCAAGGAGTGCAGCGTGCAGCTGGGCATCAGCGAGGACGTGCTGCTGCGGGAGATACAAAAAAACATCACGCGCAACAAAGAGGAGGCCTACAAGCGCCGTCAGCGCGAGAAGAACCGTGAGGAACGCTTCACTCGAGAAGCTAAGGTGGGGCAGGGTGGAGCGGAGCCCTCGGCCCCTGACATCGCAGTCCCCGACACCCCACCACCTCCCGTCATAGCTCCACCCGTGGGCGAGGAATTTGCGACAGGCGACAACGAGCCTCCAGTGATTGACGCTCCACCAGCGCCCTACGACCTGGAGGTTCCTGAGCAGGAGCCGAGAACCGAGGACTCTCAACTCTCACCTGCGCAGGACGACGTGTCGCAGTTTGTGGGCAGGAGCACCATCAGGGAAGACGTCCTCTACCTTGCTGAGGAAGACGTGATGCGCAACGTGGTGAAATATGGCTTCTGCTACCTGTGCGACACCATCGATGCCGACGGCAATCCCCAGCCCACCACTGTGCTTGAGCACATCAGCAACGAGTTTGCCCTCGACAATATCGACTTCTCGATCACGGCATTTAAGAAGACGTTTGATGCCGGCAGGCAATATGTGGTGGAGTTCTATCAGGCATTGGCACAGTACGAGAGCCAGCAACGCACCATTGCCGAGGCACAGTACAAGCAAGCCCTGACCACAATCGACACCAACGGCATGAACATGGCCGCCATCGACAAGAAGGAGAAGGAGATATTAAAGGGCATCACCAACGAGATGGACAGCAAAATCCGTGAGTTCCGTAAGAACTATCTGGAGAAGAAACTGTGCTCGCACATCGACGGCGACGTGCGCGCCACGGCACTACGCCTCGTGAGCGACAAGCACCAGCTGAGCAAAATCTACTCTATGGAGAACATAGAACACTCCATAGAGAGCCGCCTGGGCACCATCATCCCCGAGGCCATCAACAGCCTCAAGAACTCCATCCTCAACTATGAGATAATCGTTGTCAGTGAGCAACTCAAGCGAGCCCAGGGCGAGCAAGCGCAACAGCTCATGACGCAGCTGCAAAACCTCTACCAAACCCGTAAAGAACTTGCCAAGTTCATAGGCGAGAGAGTTGTAAACCCCAAAATTAAGTAGTTCACAATAATTCTTTTACAGAGTCCAGTTTTTTTAAAAAACGGCGAATTATGCGAATTAAACTAATTCTTTTTTGCTACTGAAAATCAATTCGTATATATTCAGCGATTGCGTCGAAGACGCTAAATGCCTCGTTAGAGGCTATTTATCTGAAAGACCATGCAAGAGGGTCGAAGACCCTTGCAGCGTGGTCATAGAAGAAAGCAATGATGGTGCGCCGAAGGCGAACTTCAAAGCACTCCTTGTCCCTACATTTTGCTCGCTTAATCGCATTTTTCTCTCAACTTGCACTAATTTTAGATAAATTAGGCTGCACCTCGGCATAAAAATATAAAAACTTCATTTTTTATTTTGTTATGCTCTCGGTTTGCACTAATTTTAGATAAATTAGGCTGCACCTCGGCATAAAAAATATAAAAACTTCATTTTTTATTTTGTTATGCTCTCGGTTTGCACTAATTTTGCATGATTTTATGGGACGAATATTAGCTATAGACTATGGCCGCAAGCGTTGTGGCATTGCGGTTACCGACCCGCTCAAGATTATTGCTAACGGGCTTCAAACCGTTGCCACTCATCAGCTTATGGACTTTCTTAAAGACTATATTAGCCGTGAGGAGGTGGAGCTGATTGTCATGGGTCAACCCACCCAGCTCAACGGGGAGCCTAGCGAGAGCATGCGCTACATAACGCCATTCCTTAATCGTCTAAAAAAGGAGATACCTGATGTGCCAGTGCAGATGGTTGATGAGCGTTTCACCTCGACAATAGCTCACCAGGCGATGATCGACGGTGGCATGAAGAAGAGTGACCGCCGCGACAAGGCGCGTGTCGATACCATAGCCGCTAGCATCATCCTCAACGATTACCTACAAAGTTTACAATATAACTCAAAACTATGATATTACCTGTTTATATTTATGGCCAACCAGTGCTGCGCAAAGTGGCAGAGCCCATCGACAAAGACTATCCAAACCTCGCCGAGCTTATCCAGAACATGAAGGACACTATGTATGATAGCGACGGCATAGGCATCGCAGCACCGCAAGTGGGGGTGAGCGCACGAGTGGTATATATCGACGTGGATGCGCTCAAGGACAAGTTTCCCGAGCTCAAAGATAAACGTCTCGTGCTTATCAACCCCGAGATTACAGTTGATGAGGATAGCCCCACCGATGTGCGCGAGGAGGGCTGCCTGAGCGTGCCTGGCATCCACGAGAATGTGACACGTCACACCAAGCTGCACATCAACTACTATGATGAGAACTGGCAAGAGCATGATGAGGACATTGAGGGCTTCCTGGCTCGTGTTATACAGCACGAGTGCGACCACCTAGAAGGCCATGTCTTCACCGACCACATATCGGCGATACGCAAGCAGATGATTCGCAACAAATTGAACAACATCATCAAGGGGAAAGTTGATTGCGACTATCGCATCAAGCCTTATAAACCTGCGAAACACCGATAAATAAAACTCACCATAAGCGCGATTAAAACATGTTTAATTCATGTGGACGATGATAATGCCATCAACCACTTTAATTAATGGTCGGCTAAAGAAGACAAAGTAGAGTACTAAAAAACACTTTTTTTGACAACCAATAGAGTTCTAAACTAAATCTATAAGCATTATGAGACTTATCATTGAACCTGATTATGAGCAGGTATCGGCATGGGCTGCAAATTATGTTGCCTCACGCATTAATGCAGCAAACCCCACACTAGAAAAACCTTTCGTCTTAGGCTGCCCTACTGGCAGTTCGCCACTAGGCATGTACCGCAAGCTCATCGAGCTCAACAAGGCAGGTAAAGTGTCGTTCCAGAATGTGGTGACCTTCAACATGGACGAGTATGTTAACCTGCCCGAAGACCATCCCGAGAGCTATCACAGCTTCATGTGGAACAATTTCTTCTCGCACATCGACATCAAGAAGGAGAATGTGAACATCCTTAACGGCAATGTCGAAGACCTGGAGAAGGAGTGTGCCCAATATGAGGAGCGCATCAAGGCCGCGGGAGGCATCGACCTCTTCATGGGCGGTGTAGGCCCCGACGGGCATATCGCCTTCAACGAGCCTGGCTCGTCGCTCACGTCGCTCACGCGCATGAAGACTCTCACTCAAGACACTATCATAGCCAACAGTCGCTTCTTTGACGACGATGTGAACAAAGTGCCCAAGACAGCACTAACCGTGGGCGTAGGCACTGTGATGGCTGCTCGTAGCGTGATGATTATCGTTAACGGTTACAAGAAAGCGCGCGCCTTGCAGCAGGCAGTAGAAGGCGGCGTGTCGCACATGTGTACCCTCAGTGCGCTGCAGATGCACCGCAAGGCCATCATCGTGTGCGACGACGAGGCAACGATGGAGCTGAAAGTTAGTACCTACCGTTACTTCAAGGACATCGAGAGCGCTCACCTCGATCCAGCCACGCTATTATAGTTGACGATCTTACAAGCTGACGAGACAAGTGTAGCTAAGTTGTGCTAAAATTACACTTGTCTCGTCAGCTTGTTCTTCGTGAGCTCATAAGCTATATTTAAGAACTAACGGCGGCGACGCTTGCCGGTCTTGCCCTCACGGGAGGCCTTGCCACGAGCGGCTTTGCCACGAGTCACTTCGCGACGGGTGCTGTTGCCGCGCTGGCCGCGCTTTTGTCGGCGAGATGCTCGTCCACCCTCATACTCGGCACGCAACCTGTCGGTTGCCGTCTCTCGTGACATCTGCGACGCATAGGTAATGGGTGACTTGTCGATGCGATGACTGCCTGCGGGGTTCTCTTTATCGACTAGCACGAAGTCGAGTTGCTTCTTCACCAAGTCGGCACGTGCTACCTGAATGGTGATGGCATCGCCCAGTTGATAGCGCTTGCCACGGCGTCGGCCGCGAATCATGTAGTTCTTCTCGTCGTACTCATAGAAGTCGTCGTCGAGGTCGCGCACGGCAATCATTCCCTCGCAGTGGGTTTCGTCAAGCTCTACATATACTCCCCACTCTGTTACGCCCGATATTTTGCCTTCATAGACCTCTCCCAGGCGTGCTCCCATAAATTCCACCTCTTTATATTTGATGGAGGCTCGCTCGGCATTGGCGGCAAGCTGCTCCTGGCTGCTCATGTGCTTGCAGTCTTCCTCAAGCTTCTCGGGGTTGACGGTGCGGGCTCCCTTAACGGCATACTTGTCGAGCAGGCGGTGAACCATCACGTCGGGGTAGCGGCGTATGGGCGACGTGAAATGCGTGTAGTAGTCAAACGCCAGACCGTAGTGTCCCACATTCTCGCTGGAATAGACCGCCTTGGCCTGCGATTTGATTGCCAGCAGCGAGATTAGCTCCTCCTCGGGCTTGCCTTTGATGTCCTTAAGCAGCTTGTTGATGGAGCGGTTCACCTCCTTGGCCGTGCCGCTAATTTTTAGTGTGTGACCAAAGTGTGCTGCAATGTCGGCAACATTGCTGAGCTTTTCCTGGTCGGGTTGCTCATGAATGCGATAGACAAAGGCTTTGGCTTTCTTGCTTGGCGGCACTTTGCCTATGTGAGCCGCCACAGTGCGGTTGGCCAGTAGCATAAATTCCTCAATGAGCTGGTTGGCCTCTTTCGACACGTGCAGATGCACCGCGGTGGGCACTCCGTTCTCGTCGATGTCGAAGTATTTTTCCTCACGGTTGAACTCTACCGCTCCCTCGTTAAACCTTGCCTTGCGGAGTTTCTGTGCCAGATGGTGGAAGGTGATGATTTCTTGTGCCAAGTCGCCCTTGCCGGTCTCGATAATCTCTTGTGCCTCCTCGTAGCAGAAGCGGCGGTCGCTGTTGATTACTGTGTGGCATATTTTGTATTTATACACCTTGGCATCATCATCCATCTCAAAGACCACCGAGTGGCACAGCTTGTCCTCATGGGGTCGCAGCGAGCAGATGAAGTTGCACAGCCGCTCGGGGAGCATGGGCACTGTGCGGTCAACGAGATATACCGAGGTGGCGCGAGAGTAAGCCTCCTTGTCGATTACCGAGTCGGGTTTCACGTAGTGGGTCACGTCGGCGATGTGTACGCCTATCTGCCAGCGGCCATTGGGCAGTTTCTCTATCGAGAGGGCGTCGTCATAGTCTTTAGCGTCGGCAGGGTCGATGGTGAAAGTGGTCACACCGCGCATGTCGCGTCGGCGAGCCACCTCCTCGTCGGTGATGCCTGGCTCTAGCTTATTGGCAACGCGCTCCACATTCTCGGGATAGTGATAGGGCAATCCAAACTCGGCCAGGATAGCGTGAATCTCGGCATTGTTCTCACCTGCCTTGCCCAGCACGTCAACCACTTCGCCAATGGGGCTGTTGCTGCCGTCGGGCCACTCAATGATGCGCACCACAGCTTTGTCGCCCGTTTTGCCACCAGCGAGTTTGTCGAGCGGAATAAAGATGTCGGTGGCGAGGAACTTGCTATTGGTAGCCAGGTGAGCAAAATATTTCTTCACATTAAGGATGCCAATGAACACTTGATCCTTGCGCTCCACTATCTTGATGACCTCGGCCTCGGGCTCAAAGCCGCTGCGCGCGGCGCTGATGTGCACCATCACCTTGTCGCCGTTGAGGGCGTGCATCGAGTTGCGCTCGGCAACCATGATGGGGGTGGCGTCGTCGCCCTCGAGCTGAACACTGTTCTTGCCGTTGCTGCGACGAATGAAGATGCCAGCTGCCACATTGTTGCGCTGTGCTGCCCTGAACTTGCCAGGAGCAATCTCATTGATGAAGCCGTCCATCGACAGCTGCTCCAGGATTTCCACGATAAGTGCGCGCTGCTTGGGTGTCTTGGCACCCACTTGAGCACTCACTTGCTTATAGTTAAATGGAGCTTCATCCTGCTCGTTGAAGAAGTTGATTACCTTGTCGTGAAACTCACGACGCTCAATTTTATAGGAGTTTAAACGGTCTTTCTTTGCCATAGTTGTTGCTTGGTAAATGGTATTGATTGCAAAAATAGCAATAAAAATCTACTCTAGCAAGATATTGGATGGTTTTTCTCTCGGCTTGCACTAATTTTGAATAAATTAGGCTGCGCCTCGGAAATAAAAATGAAAATCTTTCGCTTTTCATTTTGTATTTAAATAAAATGCTCACGCTCGGTAAACAAAGAGCAAGCTCCTGTTTACTCTCGCTTAATCGCATTTTTCTCTCGGCTTGCACTAATTTTGAATAAATTAGGCTGCGCCTCGGAAATAAAAATGAAAATCTTTCGCTTTTCATTTTGTATTTCTCTCGGCTTGCACTAATTTTGCAACATGATAAAAGAAGAAACAATACAGCAAATTAGGGAGATGCTCTCGCGCAGCGAGTCGCGCGATGTGATAGCTCATTGTGATTATATCATTGAGAAAGAGGATAATGAGAACAACAAGAAAATGGTTGCTCAGTTGTTTTACTTGCGCGGTAACGCCTATCGCCAGCTAGGGGAGTGGGGAAACGCTATGAGTAGCTATCTAGAGGCTACCGCTCGTGATCCTGAAAGCCCCGCTAAGCAAGCCTATGCTCATGCGCTAGAAATTCTGGATTTCTATAACCACGACCTATATAATCCATAAGAGTTAAGTGTGAAGTGTTAAGTGTAAAGTGTGAAGTAGGGACAAGGCGTGCCTCGTCTGTTAAGTGTTAAGTGTGAAGTGTAAAGTGTTAAGTAGGGACAAGGCGTGCCTTGTCCGTTTTGTGTGGCATCTACTATTGCCTTGTCAGCTTGTACCTCGTCAGCTCAAAATCACATGCTTGGCTTCTACTGTGTGGTTGACGAAGATTGATGCCAGGGGCGAGAAGCGTGAGGCGTCCTCGGTGGTGCAGTACTGGCATGTGCCACCACGGGTGCAGCGTTGCTCCATCTCGGGATGGCGGCAGAGATAGTCCTGCAGGCTGGCGGCCACGATGGGGCCTTGCTCTATGATTTGCACGTTCTGGGGAGTGTATTTTCTGATTTTGTCATAGAGGAGTGGGTAGTGCGTGCAGCCAAGTATTATCGAGTCGATGTCGTTGCATTGCGACATTAGCGCATCCACGTCTTTTTTCACGAAATAGTCGGCTCCTGGGCTGTCGCTCTCGCGGTTCTCGACCAGTGGCACCCACATGGGGCAGGCATGGCTATAAACCTTGATGTGTGGGTGCATCTTGGCTATCTCGATGTCGTAGGAGAGGCTCTGCACCGTGCCTGGCGTGCCAAAGATGCCCACCTTGTCGCTCTTGGTGATGTTGCCAATGGCCTCCACCGTGGGCCGTATCACTCCCAGCACTCGTCGGTCAGGGTCGAGACGACACAGGTCGCGTTGCTGGATGGAGCGCAGCGCCTTGGCACTGGCCGTGTTGCAGGCCAGAATCACGAGGTGGCAGCCTTGTGCGAAGAGGTGTTTGACGGCTTGTAGCGTGAACTCATACACTAGTTGGAACGAGCGGTTCCCGTAAGGCGCGCGCGCATTGTCGCCCAGGAAGATGTAGTCATATTGCGGCAACACTTTTCTTATCTCCCTCAATATTGAGAGACCGCCAAATCCAGAGTCAAAGACCCCAATAGGGGCAGGTCGTGAGCTGTATTGTGATGTCATAACTCGTGGTCGTTACTTTTGTTTGTGCAAATTTAGATAAAAAAACCGATTTATAATCCAGTCGAGAGAAAGAAATTATTTTTTTTCTTTAGAGGAAACAGAGAAAAAAAGTGACACTCAATGACGTTTGTAGTAAGGGTTGTTGATACTGTGGTGCCTTTGTTCATAATAAGCGCTGTCGAGCAAGAGTTTGCATTTTGCTGAGATGAGGTGGGCGGCTTTATCGTAGTAGGCACGTTGGTCGTTGACCAACTCAGGAACGCCACTGAAATCATGGACTTTATCTTCCCCGAAGATGGCTCTCATCACCCACAGGTCGTGCCACTTGAGTTGAGGATAGGTGGCGCGTGGAGGGATGATGATGATGTAACGCGAATGGTTCTCATCAAGAATGTGCTTGATGGTCATGAGCTGCGCTTCAACAGCCTCATCGATTGCAGGCTGTGAGGCGGCGGGCAGCGTGGCTCGCTTGTGTTTTGCTAGTCGCTCAGGAGTGAAGAACTTGCTGGGGTTAACAGCTATAATTGAGTCAATTTCAGCATAATACATCTCGTTAAGGTGATCTACTCTGTTGGGTGCGATGTCGTTGATAATGCCCTCTTGCTGCAAACCGTTGGAGTGCTGGCTTGGCAGTAGTGTTTGTTTCACCAGGTCGATGTTACGGAAGGCATTGAAGAACCTGGCGTGCACATTAACCCAGTTGAGAGCTCCTGTGGTGGCCGGGTGCTGGGTGTGGAGAATGTCGTCGTCAAGAGGGCGCCTGCCAAGCATCTCGGCCTCGATGACGATGAGTGCGTTCTTAATTGTGGTGCCATGGCGGTTGAGGAAACGCATCTTGTTGATGATGCCTGTGAGAGTCTCCATCGAGGCGTCGAGGTGAAGGATGGAGGCGGTGCTGTCGAGATAGGGTTTCCAGTAGCTGGCCTTGAAGTTTTGTGACATTGACGAGCCAAAGATGAACGAGTCGTAATGATACTGGTCGTCATGTAGCAGGTAGGTCTCTATTGAGGTGAAACCCGCATTGTTGCTCACCATCACAGAGTCGCGCCCCTGGGCATCGGTGGTGACGGGGTGGATGATGTGGAACGGGTCAACGATGACGTAGAGCGCCATGAAGAGAAACACCGGCAAGGCGGCAAGCAAAGTGCGAAAGCAGAATTTTTTTATCGACTCTTTCATAGCATCTAGAATTGGAAGTAGATGTACTGAATATCGGCTTTTGCACCATAGAATGCTATGATGAACAAAAGTGCCCAGTAGATGGCCCAGCGCGCAAGGGTGGGCATCTTCAGGGTCATGAGCGGGAACTCCTGCTTGCGGCCAAGCCACTCCACCACCACGAGGGGCAAGATGTAGTAAAGGACTGCCGTCAGGCCCATTGGCACACACAGGTAGCTGCCATGCACTAGGGTGTCGAGACATTCTTGCAGGTGGGCAATGTTAGGAGAGCGGAAAGAGAGGAAGATTAGGGCGAAGACCACAAAAGTGAGCAGGCATTTAGGTATGTCGCTAAGTTGAGCATGGCCAGTGCGGTTCTTTCTCTTGAGAAATACATGAGGTAGCACCATCGCGCCGCCTACCGTGCCCCATATCACGAAAGTCCAGTCGGCGCCATGCCACAGTCCTGAGATGGCAAAGACTATCATGATGTTGAGGCATGTGCGCCACTTGCCGCGTCGCGAGCCGCCAAGCGGGATGTAGATGTATTCCCTGAGCCATGACATGAGCGAGATGTGCCATCGCTGCCACAGCTTTTTCATGTCGCGAGCAAAGAAGGGGTAGTTGAAGTTGGGCAGTAGTCTGATGTTGAGCAGGCGTGCTGAGCCAATGGCGATGTCGCTATATCCCGAGAAGTCGGCATAGATCTGAAAGGCAAAGAGTATCGCCGCCATCACTATCGACGAGGCGCTCATTACCGATGGGTGGTAGAGCAGGTTATCGACATAGCCGGCGAGGTTGTCGGCAATAACGAGCTTTTTCACCAACCCCCACAGTATCTGGCGCATGCCTATCACGGCATTGTAGTAGTCAAACGTCTTCTTCCTGAGCAGTTGCGGCAGCAGGTTTCTTGCTCGCTCAATGGGTCCCGCCACCAGCTGAGGGAAGAAAGCAATATACACAAAGAAGGCTACTACGTTGCGCGTGGGCTGTGTCTTGCCGTTATACACGTCGAGGCTGTAGCTTATGGCTTGCAGCGTGTAGAACGAAATGCCCACTGGCAGCACAATGTTCAATGTGGGCCAGTCGGGGTTGGCTCCAAAGAGTTTTAATATGTCGGCAAGCGAGTCCTTGAAGAAGTTGCAATACTTGAAGGTGGCCAGGATGCCTAGGTTGATGATAAGATTAAGCACAAGCCAAGCCTTTGACCGCCTGGAGTGGTCGTTCTTAATGACTAGCCCCGTGAGAAATGTGGTGCATGATGTGATTAGTATCAGTCCCAGAAATCTCCAGTCCCACCAGCCATAGAAAACATAGCTTGCAGCAAGCAGAAAAATATTTTGCCACAGCAGCTTGTTGCGCAACAGCCAGTAGAGCACAAACACCAGCGGCAAGAACAAGGCATATATGTAGCTGTCAAATTGCATGTGAAGGCAAGACGCCCCAGTGGTTATCCTTTAAAGTCGTTTATAATTTGCGCTATTTGCATGGCGTCGTCGCTGGTGATAGGGTGGCCAATGGGCAGACTGATGGCATGGTCGGCGATGTCGTTGGTGACAGGCAATTTGTAAGAGAGGAACCTGCGGTAGCACGGCTGGCGGTGTGGTGGAGTGGCATAGTGGATGTCGGTCATCACACCGTTCTTCTCGAGATAGTCACGCATCTGGTCGCGTTTCTCTACACGAATCACATATTGGTGCCATATCTGTATCATGTCGGTGAAGATGTCGGGCTTCCTGACCAGTGGATTGGTGATGAGCTCGTTATAGGTTCGTGCCACCTCATCGCGTCGCATGTTCTCCACGTTGAGGTAGCGCAGCTTCACTCGCAGCATGGCGGCCTGTATCTCGTCGATGCGGCAGTTGAGGCCCAGGTAGATGTTGTGATAGCGGCGGTCGCTGCCATAGTTGGCAATGGCGCGTACGGTCTTAGCCAGGTCCTCGTCGTTAGTGACCACGGCGCCGGCATCGCCCAGCGCTCCTAGGTTCTTGGTGGGGTAGAAGCTCACGGCGCTGGCATGTCCCAGCCCTCCAGTGGTGTAGGTGCCATAGAGGCCTGGCGTGCTCGAGCGTGCGCCAATGGCCTGGGCATTGTCTTCAATCACCTTGAGGTCGTAGCGCCGCGCAATGTCCACGAGCTGATTGCTCCAGCATGGTGTTCCATAGAGGTGCACAGGCATGATGGCTGTCACAGCAGGAGTGATGAGGTTGTCGATGAGCGACGGATCAAGGTTCATAGTGTCGGGGCGCGCGTCGCACAGGCATGGAGTCATGCCATTATCGCTGATGGCGAGCACCGATGCGATGTAGGTGTTGGCGGGAACTATCACATGATCGTCGTGATGAAGAATTCCCATTTCAATATATGCCCTGAGAATGAGCCTGAGCGCGTCGAGCCCGTTGCTCACCGCTATGCAGTGCTTAGCCTCGCACAGCCCGGCGATTTCCTGCTCCAGCAGGCTGGTCTGCTCGCCGTGGAGGTATCTCCCCGATTTAATTACGTTGCAAGCTGCCTCTTGCAGCTCTTCCATATATGGCTCATTGGCAGCAGCCAAGTCAAGAAATTTGTAAGTCATTTCTTTGTTTTAGTAGATGTTAGTTGTTTAAACTCTTCATAGTCGCGCACATAATCGGCTTCATCATAATGGTCGGAGGCGAGCACCAGGCACACCGAGCCCGATGAGAAATTGTTGATGATCCTCCAGATGCCAGGCACTATGAGTAGCCCCAAGTAGGGGCGGTTGAGAGTGACGGTGCGACGATTCACGCCATCTTCAATAACGACGTCAAACGAGCCGCTGATGGCCACAATGAATTGCCTGAGGTGCTTGTGTGAGTGCCCGCCTCGCTCCTCTCCGCCAGGCACGTCGTAGAGGTAATAAACCCGCTTTATGTCGAATGGCACCAGTCCTCCATTTTCCACAACCGAGAGGTTGCCGTTGGCATGGTGATGCTTGTCGAGCTCAATGATTTTGCAATCGTCGATGCAGGAGGTTTTGTGTAGGTCGATGTCAGCCATTTTTCTGCCTTAAAAAGTCGTTGAAATCTTCGATATAGTCGCTTGGGTCATAAAGGGTGCTGCTGAGCACCAGGGCCACCGAGTTGGTCGAGAAGTTGTCGATGGCGCGCCAGGTCATGCGGGGCACATAAAGGCCATAGTAGGAGCGTGCCATGTGGAAGCGTTGCTCACTTGTGCCATCGTTGAGCACCACGTCAAAACTCCCCGACATGGCTACTATAAACTCGTCTTGATTGATAAAGGCGTGTCCCCCTCTAAACATGCCTCCTGGCACGTCATAAATCCAGTAGCAGCGTTTCACCTCGAAGGGCACGTGCCCCTCGCTCTCGATGAACGAGAGGTTGCCACGCGGGTCGCAAATTTTGGGCAGATCTATTATGTGCGGTTTTGTCATATTTTCCCAATTAAATTCAGTAGGTATTTGCCATAGTCGTTCTTGGCAAGTGGTGTGGCGAGGGCTCGTAGCTGTTCGTCGTTGATCCACTGCTTGCGATAGGCTATCTCTTCAAGGGCCGCCACTTGCACGCCCTGGCAGGTCTCTACAGTGGCGATGAAATTGCTGGCGTTGAGCATCGAGGCCGGCGTGCCAGTGTCGAGCCAGGCGAAGCCGCGGCCCAGCGTCTTGACCATCACGCGGTCTTGAGAGAGGTAGTGCTGGTTGACGGAAGTGATTTCGAGCTCGCCGCGTGCCGATGGCTTGATGCTCTTGGCCACCTCAATCACGTCATTAGGGTAGAAGTAAAGCCCTGTCACGGCAAAGTTTGACTTGGGCTGAGATGGCTTCTCCTCAATGTTGAACGCTTTGCCATTCTCGTCGAAGGCTACCACGCCAAAGCGGTTGGGGTCTTTAACGGCATAGGCAAAGAGTGTGGCGCAGTTGTTGCTGTGGGTTTGCGTCACGGCGTCCTTAAGCATGCCTGTAAAACCCTGGCCATAGAAGATGTTGTCGCCCAGCACTAGGCACACAGTGTCGTCGCCTATGAACTTCTCGCCAATGATGAAGGCCTGTGCCAGTCCGTCGGGCGAGGGCTGCTCAGCATAGCTGAACCTCACGCCTAGATCCTCGCCAGTGCCTAGCAGTCGTTTAAACTGTGGCAGGTCGTGAGGTGTGGAGATGATGAGCATATCGCGTATTCCGGCAAGCATCAGCACCGAGATAGGGTAGTAGATCATCGGTTTATCATAGATGGGCACCAGTTGCTTCGAGATGCCTTTGGTGACGGGGTAGAGCCGTGTGCCCGAGCCACCTGCAAGTACTATACCTTTCATAGTGGTTTTTAGTTTTTCAGTTCTTAATTGGTTTTGAACAAGCTGACGCTTGCACTACTGAACACGACAGACGATGGTTGGCGATTAATTATTATGTTCTTAGTTTTAGTGAGGAAAACTATGAATTGTGAATTGCTTTATCGGTTGCCGTACATCTGCTCGTAATATTTCTGGTAGTCACCGCTTGTCACGTTGCTGATCCACTGCTGGTGGTCGAGGTTCCAGCGTATGGTCTTCTCGATGCCCAAGGTGAACGGTGTCTCGGGGTACCAGCCCAGCTGTGTGGCAATCTTCGTCGGGTCGATGGCATAGCGCATGTCGTGACCTGGGCGGTCGGTGACGTAGGTGATGAGATCGTAGTTGATGTCCTCCACTTTGCACTTGAGGAGTTGTTGATACTTAGGCTCCTCGCGCATGATGCGTGCAATAGTGTCGATGATAAGGCGCACGATGTTTATGTTGCTCTCCTCGTTGAAGCCGCCTATGTTATACACCTCGCCCGTCTTGCCCTTGCGCAGCACCAAGTCGATGGCCTTGCAGTGGTCCTCAACATAGAGCCAGTCGCGCACGTTCAGCCCCTTGCCATAGACAGGCAACTTCTTGCCCTCAAGGATGTTGTTAATCACAAGTGGTATGAGTTTCTCGGGGAAATGATAGGGCCCGTAGTTGTTGCTGCACCGCGTGATGTTGACTGGGAAGTTGTAGGTGTGATGGTAGGCCATCACTATCATGTCGGCACTGGTCTTGGAGGCCGAGTAGGGCGAGCGTGGCGACAGCGGTGTCTCTTCGGTGAAGAACTTCTTGCCAAAGGTGGTGAGCCTCTTGCGGCCCTCAATCACCTTCTTGAGCTCGTCGCTCACATGCAAGGGCTGTGCCTCGTCGTAGTCTTTCTCGAGCGAGCCATATACCTCGTCGGTTGAGATTTGCAGATATTTCTTGCCGTTTTTATAGACTGGCGTGCCTGCTTCATCTTTGCCACAGGCCCATGCATCACGAGCGCAGTTGAGCAGGTTTTGAGTTCCCAGGATGTTGGTCTCGAGGAAGAGTCGCGGGTTCTCGATGCTGCGATCCACATGGCTCTC